>JFJP01012110.1_pt1 | contig 99622 bp, 76 predicted proteins | sample 431651 | NCBI WGS metagenome assembly JFJP01 (sample SAMN02602958, study PRJNA72255) | Microbial mat metagenome, whole genome shotgun sequencing project. | biome: fresh water; feature: sink hole; material: water; isolation source: purple microbial (photo- and chemosynthetic) mats found in...
TGGTTCAACCGCTTTCTCAGAATTTCGAGCTGCGAAATATCCGCTTCAATGGCTTCAAATATATGCGGTGACTCATTGAAACTTCGCTGCATACGCCGGGCGATCGTACTGCGGATATTACTGAGAGGAACGACCTCCGCATCACGGCTTCCCGCCGCTACAGTAGATGTTAACACCGATCTAGCCATCGCTGTTACATCGGTTGACAGAACGCGCCCGCGCGGTCCAGAACCCGCCACCGTTTCGAGGAGGATACCACTCTCATTTGCAACGCGACGCGCAGCAGGTGTGGCTGGTACTGTTACGCGCCCGGCGGATTTTTGCTTTTCGATATATCGTTCCACGTCCTCACGCGTGATCTTATCGCCAGAAGAAGCGGAAACCCTGGCCAGATCAACACCTTCCTCTTTTGCCATTCGCACAGCCACGGGCGTGGCATTTACTGAGACGGCTTGCAGAGCAACAATGGGTTGTGAAACCGGTGCAGACTCAGGTTTGTGGGGAAGGACGGGCATGGAAAGTCCGGGCAAATCAGCAAGTGTCTCGCCTTCCTTCAAGATGTAGGCAATCACTTTCGTCACAGGAACAATATCCCCAGCCTTGTATAGAAATCCTGCAAGGGTACCGGATGCAGGAGATGGGACATCGATCGCGACCTTCTCTGTCTCCACAGTAAGGATGGTTTCATCGAATTTGACGAGGTCGCCTTCTTTTTTTAACCAGGAGATAATGGTCGCTTTTTCCTGATCCATATCAAACTTGGGCATAATGAACGGGACTGGCATGTTACCTCTTTCCTGTGACCATGGCCCGGATTTCCTCTTCGATCTCGAAATCCTGGGGAATGGCGAATTTCTCCAAGCCACGGTTATAAGGTATGGGAATGTCCTTACCGCCAAGACGACGTACAGGTGCGTCTATATAATCAAACGCAGGGCTGCCGACGACAGAAGCGATCACCTCTCCTGCCCAGCCGCCTGTCTGACAGGCCTCATGCACAACAAGCAGGCGCCCCGTCCGCGCTACAGATTTAATGATGGTCTCCGTGTCGAGCGGCAAAAGTGTGCGCGGGTCCACCACTTCCACTTCAATTCCATCTTTTGCAAGACGTTCGGCAACTGCAAGCGTCTTCATAACCATAATGTTATTTGCAACTACTGTGATATCGCGACCGGGACGCTTGATCTCGGCCACACCAATTGGCAGGGTGTAATCTCCCTCCGGCACCTCTCCCTTGGTTTTATAAAGAATCTTGTGTTCCACAAAACATACAGGGTTTGGATCCCTTATCGCAGCGAGCATTAATCCTTTAGCATCATACGGGGTCGATGGATTGATAACTTTCAAACCCGGAAAATGCATCAGCGTGCTTTCGAGTGATTGTGAGTGCTGAGATGCCGCACCGGCTCCGGAACCACCCGGCATACGGATGACGATAGGAACATTAGCCCGTCCCCCGAACATAAAGTGCATTTTTGCGGCCTGATTAACGATCTGGTCCAATGCCAGAAAGACGAAATCCATGAACATGAGCTCTGCTACAGGACGCATTCCGAGCAAAGAAGCTCCGATGGCTGTTGCAACGATTGCGGCTTCAGAGATGGGAGTCTCGCGCACGCGTTCGGGACCAAACTCATCGAGCATGCCATGCGTCATTCCAAACGCACCGCCATAACGACCAATATCTTCACCCAGCAGGAAGACGCGTTCATCCCGTTTCATTTCCTGCCATAATGCCTGGCGGATCGCTTCAAGGTAGGATATTTCAGGCATATACATACTCCAATAGGGTGGAAATATCAGGTTCGGGGGATGCTTCAGCAAATTCCACGGCTTTGACGATTACCTGTTCGGCTTGATTGTCAATTTCCTGAGCCTGGCCTTCGTCCATTATTTCAGACTGCAGCAAATGTTTGGTAAAACGCATAATGGGATCTCGGTTCTGCTTCCAATCTTCGATCTCCTCCTTGGGACGATATAAGTTCCGATCGCTCTTGGAATGACCAAAATAACGGTAGGTAAGTGCCTCAACAAAATATGGTCCAGTACCTGAACGAACATGATCTACCGCAATCTTCATCGCATCATAGACTTCAATCACATCATTGCCATCCACACACGCCCACGGAATTCCATAGGCGTCTGCTCGTTGGGCTATAGGCAGTTTGGCCGTTGCACGCTCCACATCCATGGACATGCCATACTTGTTATTTTCACAAATATAAAGAACTGGCAGTTTCCACAATGCAACCATATTCATGGCCTCATGGAAGACGCCTTCATTTGCCGCTCCATCTCCAAAAATACAAATACATATCTCTTTACGTTTCTGCATTTGAAGCGCCAATCCAACACCGACTGCCTGGGGAATTCCACCGCCTACAATTCCATTTGCGCCCAAATTGTTGGACTGAAAATCGGCGATGTGCATCGACCCACCGCGGCCATGGTTATAGCCGGCATCCTTGCCTATGAATTCAGCCATCATCAAGTTGATGTCTGCTCCCTTGGCTATAAAATGACCGTGGCCTCGGTGGTGGTTAATCAGATAATCATCGGAGTGAACTGCAAGACTAATACCCGCCGCCACCGCCTCCTGCCCCGCTGAAAGATGCATTGTCCCATGAACTTTTCCCGCAGCATACATCTTATCCGCCATGTACTCAAAGTGACGGACAGTGCACATCGTTCGATACAATCCGATCAAGGTATCATCAGAAAGTTTCAATCGTTTTACATGTTCCTCAAACTGCTCGCGTGAACCTATATCTTTATCATTTCCCTTCTTTTTATCTTTGGACATTAAACACCTCATTTATTTTAGTTTTGCCATTTCAAGCACTTTTCTGGCAATAGCGCTATCGGTCACCAGCACATTCACATACTTACTTCGCAAAGCACCGAGAATGGCCTCTGCTTTGCCTTCTCCGCCAGCCACCCCCAAACGCACCGGAATGGACAACAAATCCTGTCTGCGAATGGAAACCAGTCGATCACAAAAATCATCACAGGCGGGCTGTCCATTAATATCAAAATGCAGACCACATACATCACCAACAGCTCCCGCCTTCCGCAACTCATCAAGTTCACGGTGGGTTACGTAGCCTGCAAGATAAAAGCTTGAATACTCCGGCGATGTTGTTCCAACTCCTAATAACGCCACATCTGTTTTCTTTCCCACGCTAATGGCCTCCATGATACTCTTCGTTTCCAGGAGTGATTTCGCCATTTCGGAATTCTGGCAAAGATAAGGAGCATTAAGATAGAATGCCTCACCACCAATTTTTTCAGTGATACGCGCCACAAGATCATGACCATCATATTCCATATTATGAGCACCCATGGCACCAACCAATTGCACAACCTTGACTGGCAGTAAATCGGTCGTTTCAAACGCATCCACCGTTGCACTGATTGAGGTACCCCAAGCCAATCCCAGGGTCTTTTGGGGCGCGAGGAAGCGAGCGAGTAATTTTGCACCCGCATTGCCAAGAATGCGGGTGAGTCTTTCGCCAGTTCGGTGACTGCTGATCACCACACAAACATCCATGAGGTCAAATTCCTCTTTCAACCTGCTTTCAAGGTCGGAATCTGAATGTAATGGACGCTGAATGCGAATATCCACAATACCGCTTTCGCGCGCTTCCGTGAGCATTCGAGAAATCATGGAACGTGTCACGCCGATGGTTTTTGCGATCTCAGCCTGATTCTTTTCTTCGAGATAGTACATCTCTGCCACATCAGCCAACAAACTTGCACGATCCTGTAATGGGTTTCTTTCCATCTTCGTCTCCGAAAATAATATTACATTCTTACACGTGGAAGCACACGTGCAACTGCACTTAGAACCTGATCAAGTTCCTCACAAGTCGTCCGCATTCCCAACGATATTCGCAATGTCGACTCAATTTGTTCCTGGGGTAATTTCATCGCAGTCAGGACATGAGAAGGCTCGATGGATTTCGAATTGCATGCCGAGCCCAATGAGACCGCAATACCTTCGCCATTCAGACGAATGAGCATCATTTCAGCATCAATACCCGCAAAACTTATTGATAGAATATGTGGTGCACTTTTTTCTTTCAGTCCATTCACTTTCATATCCGGGTCGATGGACTGCAATCCGGTAACCAAATATTTCCTCAACCCCTGCAGACGCTCACGCTCATCCTCCCGATGTCTGCGAACCAGATTCATCGCAGCACCCAAGCCGACAATGCCGGGAACATTTTCGGTCCCGGCACGAAGCGAGCGCTCCTGTGATCCTCCTACGATCATAGGGATCAACTCAAGACCCGACCTCACATATAAAGCCCCAATCCCTTTGGGGCCGTATATTTTATGCGCGGAGAGGGAGAGCAGGTCAACATTCAGGTTATCCACATTTACATCGAATAATCCTATTGCCTGAACAGCATCTGTATGAAACCTGATATTTCGCTCATGAGCGATCCTGCCAATTTCAGCAATTGGTTGAATCGAACCAACCTCATTATTGACATACATAATAGAGATTAGTTTTGTTTCAGAGCGAATCGCTTCCCGCACATCTTCCGGGTTGACAAGACCGTTCCCATCAACAGGCAAGTAAGTTACCGAGTATCCCTTACGTTCCAGGTGTGCTGCAGCATGCAGGATCGCATGATGTTCAATTGACGATGTGATGAGATGTGCCTCGTTGGGCTGATACGGCCACAGGGTTCCAAAAAGAGCGAGATTGTCCGCTTCTGTTGCCCCACTGGTAAAGATGACCTCATTGGAGTGGCATCCAACTCCCTCCGCCACATCCGCGCGAGCCTGAATCATGAGCTGGCTTGAATCCCTTCCTGCCCAGTGCATACTGGATGGATTGCCAAAGTTCGTTTCAAGGGCGCGCACCATCTTATCACTCACGCTTGAATGGACCGGTGTTGTAGCACAATAATCAAGGTATATCTGGGGACTCATGAAAACTCCAATAAAAAATCTGCAGCACGCACAGACCGCTTACATAATGTAGTCAGCCTGCACCTGCTTCAGAATTTTTTCAATTGTTGCATAATGATCCAGATCGATCAACAGCGGTTTAATCGTGATAACCGGACAGTTCGTCTCAGATTCTGTAAATGCCGGTAGAAGTTGGAGGATAAGATTTGCCTTGGGAGGCTGGTTATAATTTTCCCACACACTGTGCGTGGTAACACGGCATGGGAATCCTGCTCTGTCAAACAACTCTTCCAGATGCTCTGCCACTATGATCATTCGATTGCCACACCAACCGCCAATCACACAAACCTTATAATTATGCATATCAGCCTCTTTGATAATTACAAAGGGTGGTGTCCAACCCAAAATAGGTTGGACACCACCCCGGCATTAAATTTTTAAGGTCTAGCCAAACAAACCAAATATCTTCTGAATGAAGAAGCCGAGGATGTCGCCGCCCATATCCCAACTAGCCAATTTCAGGCCTTGACCAATTTGTTCTCCATATTGGCCCATCATCTTAAAGGCTTCGGTATGAGATTCAGCGGTCAGTGTCGAGAGATACATGAATGGGATCGCATAAAGCAGAAGTACGATCACGGTCTTGACCACATTTCCTTTGGTATAAGGCACCACCGCGCCAGCCCAGAAAGGAACCACAGCCAGGGAGGCAATGGGGAGCATTTGCACACCAGGCAGGATCGCAGCCAAAAGCACAAGCAACGGGAATAGAATAATCGTTGAAGCCATCACAGCCGGGTGCCCCAGGAGCACAGCACAGTCAACGGCCACATAGATCTCGCGATCCTTAAAGCGTTCGCGCATGTACTGTACGATGGACATCGTGATCGGTACAATGCCTTCTGCAATGATTGAGACCATGCGGGGCAGGATCATCATCATAACTGCAACATTCATACCCAAACCAAGGATCTTGGCAATTCCCAGATCGCCCGTGCCAACGCCATAAGCAAAGATACCGATGATGACGCCCAGCAGGAAACCGAGCACACCGGGTTCGCCCACCAAACCGTAGCGTTTTTTGATGCCTTCGGGGGATGCATCCCAATCCTTTAGTCCGGGAATGCGGTCCAAAAGCCATACAACCGGCATCGCAAACAAGCTGGCTTGTACAGTTGTACCGCAAGGTACACCAATACCCGGCATATCATTGAATTCCTGGTATTTCTTGGCGGTCATATCACTCATCAGACTGCCTGCAACCAGATACAAGACACCAGCCAGAATACCGAGAAATACATTGCCGCCTGTCAGCGCCCACACGAAGCCGGCGAGAGCAGACCCATGCCAGTAGGACCAGACATCGGTCCAGAGGGTCTTGGTCAGCTTGAGAGCAACCATCAGGATATTGACTACCAGGAGTGACACAATCAAGCCAGCCACGCCAGGCCAACCCCAGGCAATACCCGCATCAGCCCAGTTAACGTCAACTAGCGTCTTTGTCATGCCAAAACGAGTGGCCATTTCAGCCACGGCTGGCTGCAAAGCCCCAACGATGACATTGACCACCAGGAATAAGCCGGCCAAGCCAACACCAGTGGTGATGCCGCCCCGGACAGCCTTCTGCCAGCCCACCCGGAAGATCAAGCCAAGGATGATCAGAACGATCATCACGATCACGGATGAACCGAGGCTTAGAAACCAACCAACGGAAGTGGATAAGAATCCCATTTTTACATTCTCCTTTTGTAGGTCTGATTATGGATCAAGCGATCCAGATTAAACTTTTTTGATTGCTTCAACAATCTTATCCAGGAGCACATCCTTCTCAGCCTGTGAGCCGATCAGGAAAGGCATACCCTGGAAAACAGGTACATCATAGGTACGAAAAATCTTCATCATGGAAACGATCATGATTAGGTCGGTCCGCGCAAGATATCCTTCGATATCTGCCATGAGGATACGTTTGACCTCCACATCTGCAAAGCCTTCCTTCGCCACCCGTTCTTTTATCGAGTCTTCGGCAATGGTCGATGTATTGATCCCTGCGCCACAAGCTACTACAATCAATTTACTCATCTGCTTATTTTCTCCTTCCACACAAGATAGTCGACTATTTGAGTGAACAAGTGAAATATTTCCAGTAGTACTCCTCCTTCTCGAAAACAGCCCAACATCTGCGCCCTTAACTCAGGCGGAGCTCACGCCTTAGCCAGGATACAACCCCCTGCAGAGTAGTCTGGTCTCGAAGTTCAGTTAATTTTTCAGGCTGACCAAATAGGACAGCCAGGTTTCTTAATGTTTGGATCTGCTCTTGCGGGTCACGGTTGGCGAGCATAAAGACCAGCATCACATCCAAATCCTCGTCCGGGTCTGCCATATTTTGGAACTTCACCGGCTGGCGCATCACGGCAACACCCAAGGCAGAATGATTTACCCCCTCCGCATCTGCATGTGGAAATGCAATGCAAAACGGTTTAGTGGGCAACCCCGTTGGATGATCCATCTCCCGCGCCCAGGTCTGCGTGCCATATTCGGCAGTAACCAGTCCCTGTGCATGCATTTTTCCAGCCAAAAGTTCGATCACCTCCTTTGCATCCTTCGCCAGTAAATCAAATGCAATTAGCGACTCATTAAATTCCAACATGACTGATCTCCTATGATTTCTTCTGACCGTAACGGTTATGGTAATAATCAAATGAAGCACACGCTTGTTCTTCAGTCAAGGTGACAGGCACATTGATCATCCGCGCGATCGAATAAGTCCGGGCGGCCTCTTCCAGTGTTACGGCTCGTTCAAGAGCATGTGCAATTGTTTTACCAACAGTAATGGGTCCATGATTGCCAAGCAGAACAGCGTAGCCACTGCCCATGACTTCAATTGGCAAGGTTGAAAATTCAGGATCTTCCACACTCAAGTAACGTGTCACAAGTACAGGCTGACCAAACCAGTCTGCCATGGTCTCGGTAATAACCGGAATTGATTGATAGGCGACGGAAAACGCGGTCGCATACGGTGAGTGTGTATGAACGACCGCAGTCAGTTCAGGACGGGATCGCATAAAGCCTGTCCAAAGGTTTAGCGCAACAGATGGACGATATTTACCCTCGACCAAATTCATGTCCATGTCAGTAACAATCATGTCATCCGGAGTGAGGCGTTCATAATCCAATCCACTGGGCGTGACAACAACATAACCAGTTTGAGCATCGCGGGCGCAGACTGTGCCCCCGGCCATCCACACCAAGCCATACTTTGGCAGGAGGAGAGCGGTATCAAGAACGTGAGTACGGAGGTCTTCAAGAAGCATGGCTAAAGGGGATACTTTCCAAGTTCATGCCCGGCTTCAAAAAACGCAAGCATGTTCTCAAGAGGAATGTCGTTGCTAAAATTATGCGCTGGCGCAAGGATATAGCCTCCGCCCACACCCATCTGCTCGATCCGAAGACGAACTTCACGGCGCACATCTTCGATCGTGCCATTATTTAGAACCGTTTTCACATCCACCCCACCCTGGAATGTAAGGTCTTTGCCAAAGTCGCGCTTTAATTCGACAGGATCCATGCCGCGTAAATGGCCTTCAATGGGATTTAGAATATCAAATCCAGTGTCAATCAAATCAGGAATGAATTTGCGTATTGCGCCATCATTATGCAAAAGAACTTTTGCCTGTGGCGCTTTCTTCTTGATCATTTCAATTGATTTTTTGTAACGGGGCTTGAAGAATTTTGTGTACACATCAGGTCTGAACATTGGTCCCATATTGGTGCCATAATCATCAGCCATTTCAACGATCTGCACATAGGGACCGACTACGCTGAGAAACGCATCGTAGAAACCATCCAGCACTTCCGCCAATTTTCCGACAAGGTAATCCAAAATGTGAGTATCCATAACCGTCATCAGCAGGGCATTTTCCATACCCACTAAAGCACGAGTCATCTCCCACAGGTTGCCATAGACAGGACGATGAGCAACAAGCGCATAATTCGTATTATTGTAAAGATGCTCGATTTCCTCCTTCACCCCCAACAGGCGAACCGGGTCATAAGGATCCGGCCAGGGATACTTCTCTATTCTCTCAATCGTCAGGTCCTTACCAAGCGGCGCGCCATGAAGATCATAGTAACCTGAAACAAGCCGGTGGGTGATTCCCCATTCGTCCACAAATTCTTTGAATTCCCCTATCATTGAATTCGATATGTAATTCCCGGGCGGACGGATATGAATGAAGCGAAAATCTGTACCAAGTTTATCGAGGATCGGGTTGTAGTCTGGCGTTGTATAAAACCCCACCAAGGTTCTACGCGGCACATCCTTAACCCCAAAATGATCGCGCAACAAAACATATCTTTGCTCCGTAAGATGGTTTGCTGACCCACCTAAAGTAATCGGAACACGATCAGGTTCTTTGTGATTTAAGACAGCTATCACTCGTTCGCGAGGCGTCATTGTTTCTGGCATAGGTACACTCCATCAAAACTTGTATCACAAAGGTGAGTTTACACTTCACATATGTGAGTTTATCATTTTAACACTGGTCTGTCAACAAGGTTACGCTAAATATCAAGAGTCAGGCTTAATAACCATCTTGACCACCTCACCGGCAATCATTTTTTTTAGGGCTAATTCCACCTGTTCCAACGGAAGTTCACCGCTTATCATCGGCGCAACATTTATTGCACCCGATGCGATCAGATCAAATGCCTCGCGGGCATCATTAACTGTTCCACCGTGCATATTGAGCAGTGCAATCTCTCCATAATGGACACGTGCTGCATCAATCTCCACCTTGGTACCTCCAGGTAAACCGCCAAACCACAATACTCGTCCTCCCCGGCGAACCACTTCCACAGACGACTCCCATGTCTGTTTTGTGCCCGCACACTCAATGACAACATCCGCTCCATGTCCATAAGTTAAGTCGCGCACGGCAACAATCGTATCCACCTCTTTTGCATTCACCAAATGAGTTGCACCGAGTTCTTTTGCGACATTCAATCTCACTGCACTGTGACCAACTGCGATAACCTGACCTGCTCCAGAGCGCAATGCCAATTGCTGAAACATGAGACTGATCGGACCTCCTGCCCCTATAATCGCCACTGTTTCTCCCGGCTGGATGTCCACCTTATGCCATCCATGCACGACCGTTACCAACGGCTCCAGAAAAGCTGCGTGAGCATAGGGAATATGAAGTGGTATCTCAAATGTAGTCTTACGCACTATGGACACAGGGATAACCAGGTACTCGGCAAAAGCGCCAAAATTGTAAACAAGATTTGTGCAAATATTTCCCTGTCCGTGTTTACAGTAAAAACATTCGCCGCACTCGGCAAAAACATTAGCCGTGACTCGCATCCCTGCGCGGAATCGTTCCACACCTTCCCCAACCTGCACGACATCTCCACCAAATTCATGACCAAAAATAAAAGGCGGTGAAAATTTCGGATGTCCGCGACGGTACGTCTTCACATCTGTTCCACAAGTATTTGCCGCGCGCACTTTTACCAAAATCTCACCGGCCATCGGTCTCGGGATGGGCACGGACCGCAATTCTATTTTTTCAGGACCCAGATAAACCGCAGCTCGCATTTCCTTGTCCATTTGACCTCCATTAATAATTGACAAAGTTGTACATTATGCTAAAATTCACATATGTAATATTATACTCACAATTGTGAATAGGAGCAAATAAATGGTCAAACTACAATTAGCAATGGATACACTCGATGGAGATGAGGCTTTAGGTCTTGCAGCATCCATTGCGCCTTATGCTGATATTATCGAAGCTGGAACACCGCTCATAAAATCCGTGGGGATAAACATCGTTAAAAAATTAAAATCAATCCACCCGGAAAAAATCATTCTTGCAGACTTGAAATCAAGTGATGTGGGTGCTTATGAAGCCAACATGGCATTCACCGCAGGCGCTGATATTGTCACCACACAAGGGATCACCACCCTGGCAACTATTCGTGAGGTTCAGGGTGAAGCGAATAAATGGAAGCGCCGTGCTGAAGTGGATATGACCGGTGTTAAAGACCCGGTTGCGCGCGCAAAGGAAGTAAAGGAATCAGGCATAAGCCTGGTACTTTACCATCGCAGTATTGATGAAGAACTAACACAGGGCGCATTATGGGATGAAAGAGCTGTAAACACTGTACGCGAAATGTGCAATCTTGGTCTTGACGTAGCCATCGCGGGCGGCATCCACTATGATATCCTGCCTCTCTTAAGCGGTGTACCCCTTTACGGAATTGTAATTGGCCGTGGCATAACAGCTCAACCCAAGCCCGCACAGGCTGCAGAAAAAATCGCCCGACGTATTCGCGAAATCTGGCCCGCTTAAAATGACTCATATTAGTGCGTCCCTGCTTGCTGCAGATTACGCCCGTCTGGGCGATGAAACGCAACGTGCTGAAAAAGCAGGGGTAGATTCTTTTCACTTCGATATGATGGACGGGCACTATGTTCCCAACCTCGCGCTCACGCCTGATCATTTAAGAGCATTGCGCCCGTATTCCCATTTGCCATTTCATACACATCTTGAACTTGATAATCCGGATCATCTCTTATCCACCTTCAGTTCGTTAAGTACCGGAATGATCATTGTCCAATGGGATACACTTACAGACCCAAATAGAACATTTGACAAGATCCATGCCCAAAACATAAAAGTTGGATTGGGGCTTAATCCGGATGATCAACTTGAAGACATCGCGTGTTTATTTGCAAACATAGACCTGCTGCTGCTCCTGGGAGTTTACCCTGGATTCGGCGGGCAGGTCATGCAGCCCGGCATGATGGAAAAGATCACCGGCGCGCGGCATCTGGCAGACGCTTCAAAACGCCCCCTGCTCATTGCGGTAGACGGGGGAGTGAAGCCTGAAAATGCAACCCAACTCGTGGAAGCAGGGGCAGATATTCTAATTATGGGGACAGCTTTATTTCAATCTGCTGACATGGCAGGAACTATAAAATCCATCAGGGAAGCAGCTTCATTGTCACAGCGCCACTGACAGTCCGGATGGCAAGAGTGCCATCAGCGGAACGAATCTTCCCATCACAAGTTCGAGTAGTGGAATTAATATCCGGCACCGAACAAGTTACATCACCGCTCGTAGAACGTACTTGAATACTCAGAGCTGAAGCCTGACTCAAATTAACAGAAACTGTTCCGTGGTCTGTTTCCAGACGGACAACATCGCCCGTCTGAATCAGACCATCAAACATAACATTCCCCATTATTGTTGAGATGGCTGTCTCTCCATGCACATTTTGCGCGTTCAGTGCGCCATAATTCCCGACCATGCTAATAATTCCCGAACTGTCACCAACAGCGATATTTCCACGATTAGACTGCAGCGTCAACCCGCCTGTCACCTGATCAATTGTTATATTACCCGAAACGGAAGTGACATCCAGATTGCCCTGATAGTTTGAAGCAAAAACAGAAGCGCTGTTCGTCTCAATTCTCACCAGCATATCTTTCGGGACATGCACTTCCAGGTGAAGAGGTACATTGCGGGTGCCGGTCCTATTTACCCGTGCTTTTATTAATATTTGTTTTTCACCAGAATTGACCTCATACTCCAGCTCATCGGGCAACCATACCTGGCCGCCAACTTCCAAATGGGAATTTTCTGCCTCAAGGATAACGACTTCGCCATGATCAACCTGAATAAGAATGGACTGCGCGTCTGTTGCTTCCAAAAAATTGAATTCCAATTCAGTATATTGTTCCGGTTCGGGCATGCAAGCCGGAATAAAGCAAAATTGCAAAATTAATATCGTAACGATCAATCGATTCATTAGTTAAGACCCATAACGGTCATCGTTGCACCGCTTGCTATAAAATTTGTCGGCAAAACCTGCTTTGCTTATTTATGCAGAATCCATATTTCTGAAACAGAAAAGAAGGCTGCCATCCCTTTATCCAAAAGATAATTACCTCCATTCATAGTTGAAGAGGATGTAAATTTATATTTTCTACCCCAGCATAATTTTTGGACGATATTGCAAAGCCTCGGCCAAGTGTACGGATTGAATTTCTTCACTCCCAGCCAGATCTGCAATGGTACGCGCCAACTTAAGGATACGGTGATAGGCGCGCGCGGATAGCTGTAACTGGCTCATCGCAGAGCGCATCAGATTTTGACCTTCATCCTGCAACTGACAAAACTGGCGAATCTCTCCTATGCGCATATCTGCGTTGCAAACAATGTCTGTTGCCTTCCCATTTGTAAAGCGTTTATTTTGAATATCACGCGCGGTTTGCACACGTGCGCGAATTGATTCAGATGACTCGCTGACTCTGTTGCCGCTTAATTTTTCGTAATCAACTCTTGGCACTTCGATGTGAATGTCAATCCGATCAAGCAGGGGACCCGAAATTCGCTTTTGATATTTCGTCACAACCGCAGATGCACAAGTGCAGGGCTTGAGCGAGTCGCCATAGTATCCGCACGGGCAGGGATTCATAGCAGCGATCAACTGAAAGTTGGCTGAAAACGTTAGCGAGCCCTTGGCGCGGCTAATGGTGACAACTTTATCTTCCATTGGCTGACGCATGACTTCAAGAACACGTGTGCCGAATTCGGGGAATTCATCCAGGAATAAAACGCCGCGATGGGCAAGGGAGATTTCACCGGGCTTGGGGATATTGCCGCCGCCCACCAAGCCTGCATGGGATATGGTGTGATGCGGCGAACGAAAAGGACGATGACGAATGAGCGGAGTCCCTGCCGGGAGTTGATCTGCTACAGAATAAATTCGTGTGACATCCAAAGACTCTTCTATGCTCATCTCAGGCAGGATGCCTGGCATGGCGCGTGCCAGTAATGTCTTTCCCGCCCCTGGGCTACCCACCATCAAAACATTATGCCCACCGGCCGCAGCCACTTCAAGCGCACGCTTGACATGGTCCTGTCCTTTAACTTCGCTAAAATTTGTGGGAATAAATAACGGTTCAAATGAATCTGCGGAGGGAAGATATGGATCTATGGGACGGCGACCCGCCAAATGGTCATAAAGATCCGAAAGCGACTTGACCGGGATGACTTCCAGATCTGGAATCAAACCTGCTTCACACGCATCCACTTCGGGGACAAACAATCGCTTGAATCCGTTTGCGCGGGCCGCGGCAGCCATGGGCAGTACCCCTCGTGTATGACGCACAATTCCATCCAGGGAAAGTTCGCCAATAACCAGCGTGCCTTCGATGGCTTCATGTGGAAGAAAACCCGCAAGGACGATGACACCAAGCGCAATAGGCAGATCATACGCGGGGCCTTCCTTACGGACAGAGGCGGGGGCCAGATTGACAACAATGCGATGACGGGGAAAATGCAAGCCAGCATTTTTAACAGCAGTCTGCACACGTTCACGACTTTCCTGAACAGCGGTGTCGGGAAGGCCAACAATAGTCATGCCGGGCAAACCGTTGGTGTAATCCACTTCGACTTCGATGATTACGCCTTCAAGTCCCACTACGGCACAGGAGAAGATGCGAGCTAGCATGGGGGTATTGTAGCATTCCTTTTATGGTTTTCTGAAACTGCTCCAGTTTTTTTATTCCACGCAATTTGGACAAGAGCATCCTGCCTGGATATTATCGAGATGCCACATTTGGCCAAATTTCAAGTGCGATTTCCGGATACCCGCTGTATCACACTGTCACAAAGTTCAACGGCAAGACCAAGATAATGTTCAGGCGTTAGGATTCGCAACTTTCCAAGCGTTTCTTCGTCCACCTTCAAGGTTTCCAGCCAGGACTTGTAATCAGATTCAGTCAGCACACGTCCGCGCGTTTGCTGCTTGAGAGTCTCATACGCATCAATACGACCAGCCGCCCGCAAAATCGTTTGTGCACCTTCAGAGATGACTTCCCAATGGAGATTCAGCTCTGTGCGGATCTTTTCCTCATTGGCGGTGATGCGTTCCATACCATGTACCAGGTTTATCCAAGCCAATAATGTATGACCTAAAACCACGCCAAATGTACGGCGGACAGTGGAGTCAGACAGGTCACGCTGCAAGCGCGAGATACTCAGCTTTTGGGCATAATGCGTGAAGAGTGCGTTAGCAATGCCAAGATTGCCCTCTGCGTTTTCAAAGTCAATCGGGTTAACTTTTTGCGGCATAGTGGATGAGCCGACCTCTCCCTCCACAACCGTCTGTTTAAGATAATCATCACTAATGTAGCGCCAGATATCCTGTGAGAAGTCAATCAAAATTGTATTAAGCATTCGCAGCGAGTCAAAATAGCGAAGCCAATTATCGTAGGGCAGAATTTGGGTTGTAACAAGATTGGCATTCAGGCCATAACTTTGAATGAAGTCCACGCTAAACAAAAACCAGTCTGTTTGCGGAACAGCGGACTGCAAGGCGTTGAAGTTTCCAACTGCGCCAGTCAATTTGGCTTCGAATTGATGAATTGAAATCTCGTCATAAGATTTTTTCAACCTGGCAAGATACACGGCAAATTCCCTGCCGAGCGTGGTTGGAACTGCAGGTTGTCCATGTGTGCGTGCCAGCATGGGAAGTGTGCGGTATTTCGTGACAAACCCCAGAATATGATCTAGTAAATCATCGAGAGCGGGGATCAGCAAGACATCGCGCGAGTCGCGCAGTGAAATGGCTTGTGCGATGTTATTTATATCTTCAGAAGTCACCCCAAAATGGAGCCATGAAAGCAGGTCATTTAAGGATGTGGTGTGTAATTTTCCGCGCAAAAAATATTCAATGGCTTTCACGTCGTGACGGGTCTGACTTTCAAAGGCGCGGATGGATTCGGCGTCAGCAAGGGTGAAATTTTTCCAAATGGATTCCAGGAGGTGGGCTTCAGATTCGCTTAAAGGACGAATCATGCCTGTTTTTGAAAAACCAGCCAACAGGTCGAGTTCAATACGGACCCTGTCCCGGAGGAAGGCAAATTCCGAAAAAAAGTTCCGCAGAGGGGCAGTCGCGTCTGCATATCGGCCATCAAGCGGGGAAAGAAGCAAGAGAGAGGAATCCATCTTACTTGCCCAGATAATCCGAAATAATCGAGTCGTAGTTGGCGGTGACTTTAAAGCCTTTGACCGCAAGCTGTTTCCGCGCGGGGACTTCGCCCTTTTGCAGTGCAGCTAAAACCACCCCATAATCAACGGGATCACAGACAAGTGTGACGCGCTCATGATTTTTTGCCGCCGCGCGGATAAGAGTCACTCCACCGATATCAATATTTTCAACAACCTCTTCATAATTGACATTTAGCTTGGCAATTGTTTCCTCAAATGGGTAGAGATTGACAGCAACAAGGTCAATATAATCCCAACCGAGGGCTTGCAGTTCGTCAAGGTCGGTTTGCGTGGGACGGGCAAGCAAGCCTCCATGAATAGCGGGGTGCAAGGTTTTTACACGCCCGCCCAAAATTTCCGGCGAATTTGTATACTCAGCAACTCCGATTACTTTGATATTATTCTCGCGTAAAAGACTTGCTGTGCCACCAGAAGCAAGCAGAGTCCAACCGAGCGAGGTAAGACCTTTGGCAAAATCAACAAGACCAGCTTTGTTATGAACGGAGAGGATGGCTATGGGCATGGGAAATTCCTATTTTTTACAAGACACAACAGCTTTTGCTTGAGGCTAATGATGAAACAGCCGCACACCTGAAAAAACCATGGCCATACCGTATTCGTCGCACGCGGCAATCACATCTTCATCGCGATTGGAACCACCAGGCTGGACAACATATTTCACACCGCTTTTTGAAGCACGATCAATCGAGTCACGGAAAGGGAAAAAGGCATCGGATCCAAGCACGACATCAGACATACCATCAAGCCACGCGCGTCTTTCCGCGGCGGTGAGTTGGCGCGGAATTTTCATGAGGATATTTGACCAGCTGGCTTTTTCCGCATCAGTGACATCTGGTTGGAGAAATTGGTCAATCACGTTGTCACGATCAGGACGTTTGACATCAGGTTTGAAAGGCAATCCCAGTACAGACGGATGTTGACGCAGTTGCCACAAATCCGCTTTTGCGCCAGCAAGACGGGTGCAATGCACACGCGATTGTTGCCCTGCGCCGACACCAATCACCTGCCCATCCGCTGCAAAGCACACCGAATTGGACTGCGTGTATTTGAGTGTGGTGGATGCAATCAGCATATCGCGTACCGCATTCTCTGGGATTTCCTTATTCCGGGTAACAATGTTGGAAAAGTCAGCGGGTGAAGTCAGGCGGTCATTGCGGTGTTGTTGAACGGTAACGCCAAATACCTCCCGCACTTCAATCAGGTCCGGCTGATAAGCCGGATCCATTTGGATGACAACATACTTTCCCTGCTTCTTCTTTTTAAGGATTTCCAATGCTTCTGGTTCGTAAGCGGGTGCAATCACTCCGTCCGAAACTTCGCGGCTTATAAGTTTTGCAGTCGAGAAATCCACCGGGTCCGATAGGGCAACCCAATCACCAAAGGAAGACATACGATCTGCGCCACGCGCACGCGCGTAGGCAATGGCAAGAGGAGAAAGTTCCATATCATGAACAAAGTAGATTTTCTCCAGAATCTCGGAAAGCGGAATCGCAATCGCCGCTCCTGACGGGCTGACATGCTTAAATGAAGCCGCGGAGGGCAGACCTGTTAGTTGCTTGAGTTCCCAAACCAGTTGCCACGAGTTGAGCGCATCCAGCAGGTTGATATAACCAGGCGCAGATGAAATAACCTGAAACGGCAACTGGCCACCATTTTTCATATAAACGCATGCAGGGGATTGTTGGGGATTACAGCCATAGCGTAAACGAAATTCGGGAGGCATGTCAGGTTCCTTTTGCTCTTTATTTTTGATTTTACCGTCTTTTCCCATTCTGGTTTTACCAATGTAAAGGCACTCTATTGCGCACTTCCCTTCAGGTGGAGTTTTGTATTGTCAATTTACCCCGTAACAATACCAGCCATCTGCAGTTATCTTGTTTTAGCTCATATTATTCATGCAAAATCCCACAATATCAAGCAAAGCCAACAGTAACTGGCTCTTCATTTCTTCGAAACAGTTGCCTTGTCAAACGCCCCACCTTTTATGTTTTTTTATAAAGCCATGTCCACCGTTACGATTGACGGGTATAACCACCCATGCTATCATAGCGTGAGCATTTATTTCATTATTTTTAAGGAGTTATTGATGAGTTTTGAATTTATTCTTCGTATTATTGGTATGTTTGTTCTTGCAATTGCAGGTGTATATTTGGGGTTTGATGTCGCGAAATCATACCCGGGAACAACGGATGTCTATGTCACTACGACAATTTTTGGTCTGGTTGGTGCGCTGGCAGGGATCATTCTGACTCCATACTTTACAACACGCCCCACACGAAAAATGCGTTCCCTCCTTGGACGTATGTCCGCCGAAAGTTTGTTTGCCGGACTGACTGGGCTGATCGTTGGCTTATTAATTGCAGCGTTGCTTGGCTTCCCGCTTTCACTACTCCCCAAGCCCTTCGGTGAGGTTCTTCCTTTTATGGGGGTTTTAGTCTTTTCCTACTTTGGTGTTTCCCTTTTCCTAATGCGGCAAGGCGATATTATGGGACTGTTGAGCGCCCTCAGCGGACGTAACGGAGAAGGTGGCGGCTCATCATCGTGGACAAACCTTAATCGCAACATTTTATTGGATACCAGCGTTATCATTGACGGGCGCGTAGCCGATATTGCCAAGACAGGTTTCCTGCCTGGCACGCTGCTCATCCCGCGCTTTGTGTTGAACGAATTACAATATATTGCAGACTCCCCCGATGGGATGCGCCGTCAGCGCGGACGCCGCGGCATGGAGGTTTTGTCTGAGTTGCAAAAAATGCCCAATATCCTTGTGCGTATCTCAGACATTAATGTGGATGGCGTGCGTGAAGTGGATGATAAACTCATTGTTTTGGGCAAACAGCTCAAAAGCCCTGTGTTAACCAATGACTACAATCTCAATCGCATCGCCGAGTTACAGGGTGTGACCGTACTCAACATCAATGAACTTGCAAATGCGGTTAAGTCAGTGGTGCTGCCCGGCGAAGCACTGCGCATTAACATTATTCAAGAAGGCAAGGAACACAGTCAGGGTGTAGGTTACATGGACGATGGCACAATGGTGGTCGTTGAAAATGGCAAGGAATACATCGGCGAATACAGGGATGTGAATATTACCAAAGTCTTGCAGACCGCAGCCGGACGCATGATCTTTGGGCGTGTAGATGAAGATAACAGCGGGAAGAAAAATAAGAAGTGAGCAGTAAGTATTAAACAGGGCGCAAAGTCTGCGCCCTGTTTTTATTTTGCCCCTGTCAAACCCATTCATCTGTGGTTAAAATAGAAACATCAATCAATATGTAAAAGAAGAGAGCCCATGCTAAAAATCTACAACACCCTCACCCGTAAAACAGAAGAGTTTCAAACCCTCGAACCAAAACTTGTCAAAATGTATGTGTGCGGTGTGACGGTTTACAATGACGCGCATGTCGGTCACGCCATGTCAGCACTGGTTTTTGACATCATCCGCCGCTACCTTGAATATCGCGGTTATACCGTCAAACACGTTATGAACTATACCGACGTGGATGACAAGATCATCAGTCGTGCCAAACAGTTGGGCGAGGAACCGCTCAAACTTTCAAAGCGATATATACAAGATTACGCCAGGGACCTTAAAGCCCTAAACGTACTTCCTGCCACATCCAATCCGCAGGTCAGTACCACCATCCCGCTCATCATTCAATTTATCGAAGGATTGATAGAAAAAGGCCATGCCTATGCAGCTTCCAACGGAGATGTGTATTTCAGCGTGACCAGTGATGACGACTATGGCAAGCTTTCAGGTCGCAAACTGGATGATATGCAGGCGGGCTCACGCATCGAGGTGGGTGAATCCAAAACACACCCGATGGATTTTGCACTCTGGAAAGCTGCCAAGGAAAGCGAGATTTCGTGGGATAGTCCCTGGGGCAAGGGTCGCCCAGGCTGGCACATCGAATGCTCTGCCATGAATCTTGCCGAACTCGGAGAGCAAATTGATATTCATGGCGGCGGCAACGACCTTATCTTCCCGCATCACGAAAATGAGATCGCGCAAAGCGAGTGTTACACAGGCAAGAATTTCTCACGCTACTGGGTTCATAACGGCATGCTGCAACTTAGCGGTGAGAAGATGTCGAAGTCACTAGGCAATATTGTCAGCATCAAGGAATTTTTATCCAAGCGAGAAGCAGATGTGATGCGGATGCTGGTTTTGAACGGAACATATCGCGCGCCGCTTCTTTTTAATGATGACACACTGGATGCCGCGCAGAAAAATGTCGAGCGGCTCAAATCAGCCCTGCGGCCTGCTTCTGCTTCTGAAAACAGACTTAATGCTGAAGAAATCTCAGCGCTCGCATCTGCCAATGAATCTGCCAAGGCCAGTTTCACCGAAGCCATGGACAATGACTTTAACACCGCAGGCGCAATTGCCGCTTTGTTCGAGTTTTCCAAATTCATCAACACTGCGCGGGATCACGGCGCAACAGATGAACAACTTAAATCTGCACAAAGCACTTTCCGTGAGCTTGCTGGCGTGCTTGGACTGAAACTCGAAGAGAAGCAAGGTTCCGGTGACGCAGACGCCTTCATAAATCTACTAATAGAAGTCCGTGCAGAGGTAAGAAAGCAGAAGTTGTGGGCTTTATCAGACCAAATTCGTGACAAATTAAAGGAACTTAACGTGACCATCGAGGACAGCAAGGATGGGACGAAGTGGCGATATTCTTAGTTAAACGGGGGTAGTGACCTGTGATTCAGACTTCCAGGATATTGTCCTGGAAGTCTGATTTTATATGACAAAAATACCGGTCATAGCAAACCGATCACTTGGCGCATTTGCATCATGTAACAAATTGATCAATTCATTATCATTCTAATATAAATTGGGGCCTTCGATTACCTCTCCAAATTCTTGGAGTTTCAAAGTCAGACCATCATACATGGGGTGTATAAAAGATTCTTACCCATGGGTATGGCTTTATCATGAAAAATCCCCTGCCACCTTTCCTCTACTGAAAGGTGATCTCCTCCACACGCCAGCTTTCTTCACCGATCAACTTTTTTAGTTGATCCAACAATCCAGGACAAATGCGGGTGGTATCGTTGGGGAAATCAATCAGGTAGCCTTTGTTGTTTTCAAAGATTTGAAAACTAAATTTATCGTGCCCATGCTGGGCAGTGAGAAGTCCATGCAAAGTCTTAATGCGGCGCTTATCGCGTTCGTGGTCACCTGTGGAGCGCAGGGTAATGGTCAACTGTCGAGGCAGATGATCCTTGTCTTTACTTTCCTTCACCAGCGGAACGTACATGGATTGAATAACCACTTCAAGCTGTTCCTCGCGTTGTCCTATTGTCGTTTCGATATTTGCAAGCGCAGTGACGGCACGTGTAATCAATGGGGGCGTGACAGGCTCATTCTTTCTGAACTTCGGCTCAGGCTTGGATGCAATTTCAGCGTCTTCAAATGAAGGCTGCCATTCCACATCCCAACCATCAGGGAAGTTATCAGGCGGGGGCGGCATATCACCCAAGTCTGCATCTGGAACATCTACAGGCACAACTTCGGAAACCTGAGTTGGGCGAGGCATATTTTCAACACGATCTTCTGTATCCTGCTTTGGCAAACTGGAAGCCTGGCTTACAGTGACTGTAGGTGGATTCTGCTTCGGCGGCTGATTAGCCTTTCGGACAGAACCAACTGCCGACCTATAATGAAGCGGCTCTGTTTTTTCGGGCGGTATGGACGGCAGATCATCCACCAACTCATCTACAACTGGTGATGTGACCTTGATCTCCGTCCTGATCTCATCCACAAGGATCTTTGGCGGCGGATTCGCCATATCCACTTTACCTTCGACAATGATAATCTGCCCGACATTCATTTGCTCACGAAATTTCGCCCATGTCTTGGGAAACATTACAAGTTCGATGGTTCCTTGAATATCTTCAATAGTGGCAAAACCCATGGCTTTGCCTGTTTTGGTAGTGTACGGACGGACGACGGTAGTAAGACCCGCGACGCGGACTTTCTCTTCGTGACTGGCTTCGGACAGTTGACCCGAAAAATAGCTGACGATCTGTGCCAGGACAGCCTGATGTTCATTGAGCGGATGGTCTGTGATGTACAAGCCAATAAGCTCACGTTCCCAGTTAAGCATTTCACGTTTATCCACATTTTTGACTTCGGGCAGGTGAATTTCCTCAACAATGCCAGTGGATGCGCCAAATAGACTCATCTGCCCGGCATCTGCTGCGCGGAAGTGATTGGCGCTGATCGCCACAATGCGGTCGAGGGCAGCAAGCAGAGAAGCGCGGTTCCCAAATTGATCGAGTGCGCCAACTTTGATCAGACATTCAAGCGATCGCTTGCCGACAGCGCGCAAATCGACACGGCGGGCAAAGTCGTTAAGATCAGTGAACTTTCCGTCCTGGGCACCATCAAAGGGTTTACGCGCCTCCATGATTGATTCTACCGCGCCCTGACTGACATTTTTGATCGCGCCCAAGCCGAAGCGAATGGATGGTTTTCCATCCACATCTTCGATATCGAAATCCCAGTTTGAGGTGTTGACATCTGGCGGGAGGACAGGCACGCCCATATTGCGTGAATCGGCAACATAGAAGGCCACCTTTTCGGTGATCCCTGCATTTGCAGAAAGCAGCGCCGCCATATACTCTGCTGGATAAGTGGATTTGAGATATGCGGTTTGAACAGCGATAACCCCGTAATCGGCGGCATGAGACTTGTTGAAACCATACCGCGCAAACTCTTCCCAATCCATGTAAATCGCATCAGCAATGGATTGATCCATGCCTTTCTCAACTGCGCCTTTGACAAATTTGGCGCGATGTTTATCAATGTCTTCTTTTTTCTTTTTGGAAATCGCCTTCCGCAACTCATCTGATTCAGAGGGCGTGTATCCGGCCAGTTCCACGGCAGCGCGCATCAGTTGTTCCTGATACACCGGAATGCCATAGGTATCCTGGAAGATGGGCTGCATGGCAGGATGGCGATATTCCACTTCCGCTTCGCCATGCATGCGCGCAATATAATCGGGAATGAACTGCATGGGACCCGGACGATATAATGCGACCATCGCGATAATATTGTCCAAATTCTTGGGTTTCATCTGCACAAGCCAGCGCGTCATTCCCCCGCCTTCCACCTGGAAGACTCCAGCCGTTTGTCCACTGCCCATCAATTCAAATGACCTGGGGTCATCAATGGGAATATTACCCAAATCAAGTTTGACACCGTGACGTTTTTCGATCATGTGGCAGGCACGCGCCATTACAGTCAGAGTAATCAACCCGAGAAAGTCCACTTTTAACATGCCCAACGAATCAAGAATGCCCATTTCAAACTGGGTCACGGATTTGATGGGGGTTTCTTCCGAGTTTGAGGTGGGACGATGGAGCGGCAAATAATCCACAATTGGCTGATCGGAAATAACCACACCCGCCGCATGCGTGCCTGCATTACGGACTGTACCTTCCATACGCGCGGCGATGTCAATAACCTCACGAATTTGCGGCTGGGTATCATAGATTTTTTTAAAGTCAGCAACTTCCATTGCATCTTTCATGGTGGTTGCCCGTCCCGAAACAAAAGGTACCAGTTTGGCAACCCTGTCAATTTCGGGCAATGGAATTTCCATCACACGCGCAACATCACGCAAGGCGGCTTTTGAGCCCATTGTGCCAAAGGTGATGATCTGTGCGACTTTATCTGAGCCGTATTTGTTCGAGCAGTATTGCAGCATTTCAGAACGGCGATCATCACGAAAGTCGAGGTCAATATCAGGCATCGAGACGCGCCCTGGATTCAGAAAACGTTCAAAAATGAGGGCATGCTCGAGCGGGTCAACCCGCGTAATATCCAACGTGTAGGCAATAATTGAGCCAGCTGCCGAACCGCGCGCGTTGTACCAGATTCCATTTTCACGGGCGAAGCGACACAAATCCCACACAATCAGGAAGTAGGCGTCGAACCCCATGGTGTGAACAACGCTTAATTCATATTCGAGCCTTTCCTGCACTTTTTGGGAGAAGGCATCATCCTTGAATTTTATTTGCGCCCCTTCCTGACACAACGCACGCAGATAGGTATCTGGCGTGTAACCTTCAGGAACAGTGAAATCAGGCAGGTGGTAGCCTTTGAATCCCAAATCCACGTTGCAGCGTTCGGCAATCAACAGGGTGTTACTCAATGCGTCGGGAACTTCCGAGAAGATCTTACTCATCTCCAAAGGCGAGCGTAAATAATACGAATCATCGCTCATCTTCATGCGGTCGGGATCGTTGAGCGTGGAATTGGTCTGGATCGCGAGCAAAATATCCTGTAAACGCGCATCTTCCTGGTTTATGTAATGCACATCATTAGTGGCAATAAAACGTGCATTGTACCGCGCGCCCAGGCTCAAAAGTTTTGTATTTAAGTCTGTGATCTCTTTGATATTGTGTTGCTGCAATTCCACAAAGAAGCGGTCTTTGCCAAAAACATCCTGATACCAGTCCCAGCGACGTACGGCTTCCTGCGGATTCTCATTTAGCAGTGCGCGTGGAATCTCAGCAGACATGCAACCTGATGTGCAGATCAGGCCCTCCGCATGTGCGGCAAGAAAGTCATGGTCAATACGCGGATAATAATAGAAGCCATCCATTTGTGCGGCGGAGGCGATCTTTAATAAGTTGCGATAACCCGTGTCATTTTCCGCCAAAAGGAGCAAGTGCGAGGAGGTGCGGTCGAGCTTTGAATCCTTGTCCTTCATGCCACGCGCCGCCATATAGGTTTCCAGCCCGATAATCGGCTTGACTCCTTCGGCTTTAGCCGCTTTGTAAAAATCGATTACCCCAAACATCGTTCCATGATCAGTAATGGCAATCGACTCCATATTCATCTCTTTGACGCGTTTGACCAGCTTCTTAATATTCGAGAAGCCGTCAAGTAAAGAGTATTCAGTGTGGACATGAAGGTGGGCGAAAGACATAGTCAGGCAACCTTTAGTCAAGCAATTGAATAGCCAGACTTGCGACTATTCGACTGGTGACCATGAGACCGGATTGGATTATAGCACGCATGTTCATTTATGAAGTTTAAAATATCCCTACTTTTATATTCCCATTAAAGGGATGCCAAGAATTTTTTAGCCACACAGGCGCTGAGAAATATGATTGGAAAATCTCCATACATCCAAGTCTCCCTGGCTGGTCTTGTTACCAGTAATCATATCCACTTTTATCTCTTTTCGCATAAATAACATAAACGCAAAATTTTCAACTCATCGTAATTTATTGTTCCTCTCATTTTCTCATGCACAGGCTTTAACATGTCCGAACCGAGCAAATCGAACGCTTTAAACACTGCCATTTGCTGGTCAGAATTGAGATTCGATAAAGCGATCAGATCCTCCGCTGAACGCAATGGATTCCCCCCCATCACATATCTCGCTAGGTGATTCAGAATCGTGTCAGCGGTCACGTCATATTGTTTCATCAAATTCGGAACACTCTCACCAGCATTATAGGCATCACCCACCGCCATGTACCGCCGTCCCGCATCATCTTTCTCGCGCCTCGGCGTTTTATATTTTTCCTCAATTCGGTTTTCCCTGCAATAGCTTTTGATGACCGTCAGAAAATCCACGCCATAACGCTCATACTTCACCCTGCCCATCCCGCTCATATTTAACAATCCTTCTTTTGTCTGCGGGAAATATGCCGCCATCTGCGCCAGTGTCTTGTCTGAAAAAATGATATATGGTGGCACATTGGATGCATCCGCCAATTCCTTTCGTTTATTCCGCAGAAGAGCGAATAAAGACTTATCATATTCAGGTTCTTCACTGGATGTGGATTTGACTCTTGCACCAACCCGTTCACTTTTCTGCGCCACATTGATCTGCCCCCTCATCTGCTCCCGCGATCTGAGCATATCCAATCCTTTGGCCGTCACCGATAAAACCCGATAGGCAGGCTCCTGATCCAACAAACCACGCTCCACCAATTGACGGGAAATGTGCATCCACTGTGACCTGGATAACTCCCTGCCAATACCGTATGTGGATAATTCGTGATGCTTATATTTTTCAACCTTCTCATTCTTTGACCCAAGTAAAATATCCACGACGTGGGCTGCACCAAAGCGTTCTCCACTGCGCTTGACACAGGATAAAAACTTTTGCGCGGGGACTGTAATATCTGCCAGGTCAACTTCATCCGCTCCACAATTATCACATGCGCCACAGTTTTCGTTGGCAAAGGTCTCACCAAAATAGGAGAGCAGGGATTTGCGTCTGCAAACACTTCCCTCGGCATAGCGAGTCATGGCTTCCAAGTGTTGGCGGGATGCGCTTCGCTCAGGTTCTTCCTTTTGCTCAATGAAGTATTTGATCTTGTTGGCATCGCTATAACTGTAAAGCAGTAAACAATGTGACGGCAACCCATCCCGTCCCGCACGGCCTATCTCTTGATAATAATTTTCGATGCTTTTGGGCAGGTCGAAATGGATCACAAACCGAACATTTGGCTTATTGATACCCATGCCAAACGCTATCGTCGCCACAATGATCTGCACATCATCGCGGATAAAGTCTTCCTGATTTTGTCTGCGCTCAAAATCCGCCAAACCCGCATGATATGGGCGGACAGAGAAGCCCTTATGCGTCAGGGCAGCGGCAAGTTCATCCACCTGACGGCGGGAAAAACAATAGATAATGCCTGATTGGTCTTGGAAGTTTTCCAGAAAATGCAATGTCTGTTCCAGCGGTTCGCGCTTGGGCAGAACTTCAATAAATAGGTTATCCCTGTTAAAAGAAGACAGAAATTCGTTTGCATGTGAGATTTTCAAAGTGGACTTGATATCTTCGCGCACACGCGGGGTAGCGGTGGCGGTTAATGCCATGCATACAGCCGAAGGGAATTTTTTACGAATATCTGCCAGTTTACGATATTCAGGGCGAAAATCGTGCCCCCACTCCGAGATACAGTGGGCTTCATCAATCGCAAGCAGATCAAATTTCAGCAAGGAAAGAAGTGAGATAAGCCTTGGGGTAAGCAACGTCTCAGGAGCCACATAAAGCAATTTGGATTGCCCGCTCTTCACCAAGTCCATATTTCTCTGATATTCATCTGGTGAAAGTGAACTGTTAAGGAAAACCGCAGGCACACCCAAAGCACTAAGTTGCTCCACCTGATCTTTCATCAAAGCAATTAAAGGGGAGACGACAACGGTCAAACCGTCAAACATCAGCGCGGGGACCTGGTAGGTAAGTGATTTCCCGCTGCCTGTTGGCATCACTACGAGTGTATCCCGCCGCGCCTGCACATTGGCAATGACCTCACGTTGAAGCGAATTAAAGGTATCATAGCCAAAAGTGGATTTTAGAATGAATTCGGGTGTGGACATATCTATCTAATTATAATGTGACTGCATTGGTTTAAAAGGTTGTTGCGAGTAAAATGAATTATCGGCCCTTGCAAAGCTCATTCAGTATTCCAGACAGGCTGGACATATTTACTGACCTTATACCTCACGAGGTCATAAAATTTATTCTCCAGGTGGTTGAAAACAAAAGTGATCAAAGACTCAAAATGCGCTTTGTCAATTGTAAAGGTCTTTGAAAATCACGAATTAATCGAACAACACGGGAAGTTGTCCGTTATAATTAGAAAGATTTGACGCCAGCAAACTGACGGAGGAAAAAATGACAGAAAAAATCCTGATTATTGACGACGACGTCGACACACTAAGACTTGTTGGATTGATGCTGCAAAGACAAGGTTATGAAATTAGCGCCGCATCAAACGGCTCACAGGGGCTGGCAAAGGCAATGGAAGAACGCCCGGACCTGATCGTTTTAGATGTGATGATGCCTGACATGGATGGGTACGAAGTTGCTCGCCGCTTGCGTAAAAACCCCACGACACAGGCTGTTCCAATTTTGATGTTCACTGCCAAGACTCAGTTGGACGATAAGGTCACGGGTTTTGAAGTGGGAGCCGACGACTACCTTACCAAACCCACGCACCCTACTGAATTGCAGGCGCATGTCAAGGCATTGCTTGCACGTTCCTCACAAAAGGAAGAAAAGGATACTGATGGCATTGTCACCGATTCACATGAACATCAAGGGTATCTGATCGGGGTGGTCTCTGCGCGCGGAGGACTGGGAGTATCCTCGATCGTCTCCAATTTGGCTGCAGGGATCTATTCTCGTATGCAATCTGATGTGATCCTTGCGGAGCTTACACCGGGACATGGCACCATTGGCATGGATTTTGGATATCATAATCCAAAGGGTTTGACCGAAATTCTACAGGGAACTGTGGCAGAAGTAACACGCGAAAAAGTGGAAGCCTCTCTCTCTCCACACAACTCAGGCTTGAAACTATTGCTTGCTTCAGGAAGTCCGCGTGATGTGACTTTAACCTCGCAGGTGCAGAATTATGAAGCGCTTATTACCCGTCTATCCACACTTGCCCGTTTCATTGTTCTGGACATGGGGAATGGACTGCCGTCTTTTGTGCAAAAGATACTTCCGACGTGTGATGAATGTATCGTTGTCCTCGATGGTATGACAAGCACCATCCAACATACCAAATTATTAATTGAAGACATTGTTGGCCTGCAAGTTGACCCTGGGAAAATCAGCGTAGTGCTGAATAATCGCATGCGCAGTGAATCTCAAATGCAGTTGTCGCAAGTACAGGAAAAACTTGGGCATTCCATTGCCGCCACACTAACACCCGCCCCAGAGGCATTTCAACAGGCGGTGCGTCTGCAAACGCCAGCCGTAATTTGCCAGCCGACCAACATGACGTCTCAACAATTCCTTAAGATTGCGGATACCATTATTGAGCGTGAAAAGTCGCAATGACCTCCTTCCCCCCCCAGACGCTGTCAGCTATTGATTTTGCCGCGGATCTGTTTCGCCAGGCAAAACACGCTGTCTCGCTGACGGGGGCGGGGCTTTCAACTTCATCAGGCATACCCGATTTTCGCTCCACAGGAACCGGTTTATGGTCGCGTGACGAACCGATGGAAGTAGCTTCTCTTAGCACCTTTCGCACTGCACCAGAACGTTTTTTTGACTGGTTTCGGCCACTGGCAAGCCAAATATATAATGCCCAGCCCAACACGGCGCATCTTTCGCTGGCTAAGCTCGAAAAAGCGGGACGCATACATTCGATCATTACCCAAAATATTGATATGCTCCACCAAAAAGCGGGGTCGCAAACCGTCATAGAAATGCACGGAACCATGCAAACCTTAACGTGCACCCAGTGTTATCATAAAGTGGAATCTGCACTTTATCTTGATGCATTTGTCGAAAATGGAAAACCTCCCCGCTGTCCCCAATGCAGCAATATCCTTAAGCCGGATGTAATTCTATTTGGCGAGCAATTACCACAGGCGGCATGGTTCAAAGCCCAACGGGAAGCGCGCCATTGTGATCTGATGCTGGTTATCGGTTCTTCACTGGAAGTTTTACCGGTGGCAGGGTTGCCCATGCAGGCATTGGATCGTGGTGCGCATTTGATTATTGTCAACAATGTGCCGACTTACCTGGATGTCCGAGCCGACGTAGTGCTTACTGAAGATGCGGCGGCGGTCATTCCAGCAATTGTGGAGAAGGTGTTAAATGGCTGAAGTAAAAACTGAAAGGTTGGATGGCTATCGTCGTTTGATTGATATTGCACGCGACTTGGCATCCACCCTAGACTTGGACATCCTGCTCTCACGCATCGTACATGCCGCAGCAGAGATCAGCGGCGCAGAGGCTGCGTCCATTTTGTTGTTTGACGACACCTCACGCCAGTTATATTTCCAGGTGGCAACGAACATGGACGAATCCACGCGGCGCGGCATTGTCGTGCCGTTGGAAGGGAGTATTGCAGGCTGGATCGTGAACAACCGACAGACGGTACGCATTACGAACGCGCATAAAGACCCTCGTTTCTTTTCAAACGTGGAGGCGACGACTGGCTTTTCCACAGAATCAATCCTGGGTATTCCCCTGGTCACCAAGAATAAGATCGTAGGCGTGCTAGAAGCGTTAAACAAACCCAAGGGCAAATTCACCGATACAGATGAATCCATGTTGTTGGTACTGGGGGCGCAAGCCGCGGTTGCCATTGAAAATGCGCGCCTGTTCCAACAGTCGGATTTGATCTCAGAATTTGTTCACGAGCTGAGGACACCTTTATCGTCCCTTAGCACAGCCACATACCTGCTTCTGCGACCTGAAATGTCCCAGGAACAGCGTGACCAGATTGTGAATAATATTCATAGCGAAACAATGCGACTCAATTCGCTGGCATCCTCTTTTCTGGATCTTGCAAGGCTGGAATCGGGACGAGTACAATTCCGCAAAACGCACTTTAGCATTGCAGATCTGTTCTATGAGTGCAAGGATGTCATGTCTTCAAAGGCAATGGAAAATAACATTCAAATCCGTGTGGAATCATCCGAAGGTCTGCCCCTACTCGATGCGGACCGCGACAAGATAAAACAGGTGCTATTAAATTTATTGAGCAATGCCATCAAATATAATCGTCCTAATGGAACCGTGATGCTGCGCGCAGAAGTGGTTGCAAAGGAAATTGTCATGTATATCCAGGACACTGGTTTGGGCATCCCGGATGAGTCACTGCCGCATCTATTCGAGAAATTCTTCCGCGTGCGGGAACACGAATCCCGTGTGGCTGGCACCGGACTGGGGCTTTCCATATGCAAACAAATTATTCATGGGCATGGCGGGCGTATTGAAGTCAGGAGCAAGATCAGCGTGGGGACGGTCTTCTCAGTATTCCTTCCCTATACCGGGAAAATTCAAATACGGGAAGAAGATGGGGATGAAGTCCAAAAATAATAAAATAGGGCGATTTGACTTTTTTGTCTGAAAATTGTAAACTAGACAAAGTCTCTACTATTATTTTTATCTTCGGAGGAAGAAGATGTCTCAATTTCAATTTGTTATGCGGTCAGGCCCAACGCCCGGTGTGACATTCCCTCTTGAGGGGGATCAACTGATCATTGGACGTGACTCATCCAACAGCGTTGCGATTAATGACGCCGAAATTTCCCGCAAGCATTCCCGCCTTTCATTTCAAGGCGGCAAATATGTGCTTGAAGACCTTGGATCCACCAATGGCACATTTGTAAACGGGCAGCGCCTTGCAGGACCGGTAGTGCTTAAGCCCGGTGATGTTATCTCACTTGGCGAGCAGATCGTATTGATGTACGATGCGATCAATATGGATCCTGGTGCAACCATTGCGTCGCCGCGTGCTTTCGCCCGGATGACCCCGCCCCCCATTCAGCAACAACCGGTTGCCCCTGTCCAAGTTACCCCCCCTGTCTACCCAGGCGTGCCCTCGAAAAAGACAAACTTGATTCCCTTCTTCATTGGCGGAGGTATCTTACTTTTCCTCTGTCTTTGTATCAGTTTCTTCTGGTGGGTGGATGCCACATATCGCTGGTGCACCTTCTTCCCCTTCATTTCAGGTTGCAGCTAACCTTACCCCTGCAACCCCGCGAGCCCTAACTCGCGGGGTTTTTATTTAATGTTGTAAAATCATTTATCTTTGATAGAATCAAAGTGCCGGCATTCCCCAAACTTCCGGAGCCTTTATAATTTTATTTTCAATAATATAATGGAACAATCTCGATGACCCAATCACAAACTCCAATCTCCCCCGGCTGGGGAACAAACACAAAGCTCGTCATAGCGCTCACCATTGTCGTGATCATCGGTGCGCTGCTGGTGAGGTTCCAGTTTGTGATTTCGCCATTGCTAATTGCTTTCATGATGTCCTACCTGTTTCATCCTGTTGCCAGTTTCCTTCAACACAAGGCACAATTCTCGTGGGGTGCAGCAGTTGGCGTTATCTATTTTTTGATCCTCATTCTATTGCTTGGGGTGCTAACCGCCGGCGGCGTGGGACTGGTTCAGCAAATCCAAAGCCTGATCACGATCGTGCAGAATGCCATTACTGACCTGCCACAATTGATTGAAGAGGCATCCAACAAAGTGTACCAATTTGGACCTTTTGAGTTCGACTTCCGCGTGTTGGACTTGAGTGCAATCAGCAACCAGATTCTTGGCATGGTGCAGCCGATTTTGAGCCAAACCGGCACTCTGCTTAGTACGTTGGCAGGAAGCGCGGCAAATTTTCTGGGCTGGACTTTCTTTGTCATACTTGTTTCATACTTTGTGCTTGCGGAAAGCGGTGGTTTGCGTGGAAATATCGTTCCACTGGATTTCCCCGGCTATACTCATGATTTTGAGCGTCTAATGCGCGAACTGGGGCGCATCTGGAATGCATTCCTGCGCGGGCAGATCATCCTTTTTTTTATTGCCGTAATTGTTTATTTCATTGTTCTTAGCGCATTGGGTGTGCATTACGCCATCGGGCTGGCTTTTGTTGCCGGGCTTGCACGCTTCGTTCCCTACGTTGGCCCCGCAATTAATTGGGCAGTGCTTGTTCTAATTTCCTATTTTCAAGTATTCAAATTATTTGGGTTATCTCCCTTATACTATACCCTGCTTGTCTTGATCATTGCACTGGTGATTGACCAGATATTCGACTATGTTGTTTCTCCCCGCATCCTTTCGGATTCGCTCAAGGTACACCCAGCTGCAGTACTAGTAGCAGCAATCGTTGCGGCAAACCTTTTTGGTCTGCTCGGGGTAGTTGTCGCAGCACCAATCCTTGCCACTTCGGCGCTTTTGTGGAAATATATCATGCGGAAAATGATGGACTTGAATCCCTGGAGCGAAGAAGAAGTTCGCCAGCCCCCCCCCGCCCGGATCCCGGATTCTTATTTCGATCCGTCGCCTCCTACGTGTTCTCAGTCAATATCTAACAAAGAAATAATAGTTCACCCTTCACATTTTGAATTCAATGAGCGCCCAACGCGCCATTTCAATAAACCCTGTATGTACCCAAGGAGAATCTTATGAATAACGATAATAACGAACCACGAACTGATACCATCGCCGAAACCGAAAATTTCATTGCATGGAAAGCGGAAGAGCCGGATGGCGAAGTAACGTACCACGTCGAGTTGAACAATGTCACGGTTCATTTCTTTGAAGAGGAATGGACTGAATTTCTCGAACTTGCGCGCGCATTGAAGTAAACTCAAAGCATGGCCCTAAAGGTTTTCTGTTCAACCAACTGGTCGGGAACGAAACCTTTAGGGTCGATTTTTCAGGAGATATTTGAATGAAATTATTGCAATTATTATTTCGAGCGGGGTTTAGTCTGGTCATCGCATTTATCGCCAGCTTTTCCTCGGCGGTGATTTTCTTTAATTATTCAGGCTATAAGCACACTTCCGACCGAATCTTCCTTGTTGCGGTTCCCACCCTTGCCATCGCTTTCCTGCTGTTCGAGATATTCCCAATAATTTTGGCAAAATTCACGCGAAGGCAAATTCCCACCCTGATTACATTTGGCACTCTGGCTGCCTTTGCCGCAATTGAATTTGTTTTGCCTCATGCAGTCTCGCGTGTGTACTATCTCGGCATGGGAGCGGTCGCTTTCGTGATTTTTGCCTTAGCGCTTCCAGCTGTTCCTGCAGTTGAACGACTGCATTCTAACCATTCAATGGGACATTATTTCCTTGGCTTTTTGATGAGCCTTTTCTTCACCTATGCGATAATCGGTTTTTTGAATGGCGTATTTAAGGGCAGGTTTGAGATCATCGCCTTTTCGCTGGTTTCCACCAGTGTCGGCAGTGTTGTCGGGTATTATCTTGTGTGCCGCGCTTCCCGATCATTTCATGACGGTTTTCTGAGCAACCCAGTCAACGTACTGCTTGCCCTTTCCCTGCCGATCTTTTTGGCAGGAATGACTTATGGAGCCCTTCAATACCCTGCCATGCTTTCCCTGGCGTATATCCGGGTACCCAGTGTGTGGTTCGGCTTATACTTTTCAAGTGCAGTGATCGGAGGTGCTTGGGGACTTTTGGTACTCGAACAATTTGAAGCGCGCAGTTATGACAAGGTATTTAGGCAGACCAAACTCTTCGCTTTCATCAAGGATAACCTGCCGGGCATTTATGCAGCCTCGTTTTTCTTCCTCATTAACCTGATCGTTGCACGCGCCCTTAACCACCCCACCTACAGCATTAATAGCGTTATTTTTGAAGCCGACGCGGGTCCGTGGATGTCCATTCTTGGCTATCCCGAAGGTCATGATGTAAACCGTGCTGTGCACCCGCTGGTACTGCTCACCCTACGACCCTTGACCAGTTTCGTGCGCCTCTTCCTTGCAGATAAATGGTACCTCGCCCCAATGATTGTTGTTGCAGCCATGAATGGATTATCCGTGCTGATGGGCTGGCTGTTTGTGAAACGCGCAACACAAAATACTTCATACGCCTTCCCGTTTGCCATCATGCTTGGAACAACCGCCGCGCATTTGCTCTTTGGCTCACTGACTGAAACCTACGTCTTCGGTATGACCTCACTCGTCCTTTTCGTCATTCTTGTTCAGTCAGATGAAAAACGTTTTTCGGTGCTTGTACCGGCGGGTTTGCTGGTTTTTGGTGTGACCGTCACAAACATAGCACAAAGCATGATTATCCTGTTTTTCAAAAAAATTTTTGGCTTCTGGCGGCTTATCTACTACGGCGTGGTCGTGCTCACGATCAGTATTGCATTAACTGCACTGGTCAGCGTGCTTTACCCAGGCAACCAGACCTTCTTCTTTGTCCCCGCTGACCTTGCCTTTGAAGGACGATTCTCAAAGCCTATCTACGAAGGTCCCATGGAGCGGGTGATCGAGAGAGTGGGTGTAGTCGGGCGGGCTGTCTTTTTATATGGTGTGGTCGCTCCAAGCCCCATGGAGAGCGTTGCCAGAAAGAATACAGATCCCCTGACGGAATATGAGACCTTCAATTACCGCTCTCACCTCAAAGCCTGGTACAACGGATCTGCCTACGTGCCGCTTGTGCTCTGGTTGGTTTTACTTGCAGGCGCACTTTTCTTTTTCCTAAAAAATGTGCGTACATCGAGTCACACCCCCTTGATGCTCGGGTTACTTGCCAGCATAGCCTTCAACTTTCTGCTCCACATGAACTACGGCACCGAACTATTCCTCTATTCGACCTTTTGGACTTATCTGCTGGTTTTCTTTACGGCGCTGGCTCTTGCAGAATTCGCAGGACATCGCTGGCTTGAGATCGTGCTGGCGGTCTTTGTGTTGATGTTGATGATTAACAACGGCTGGTTTATCCTGGTGATCCTGCGTGGATTAAACCCCTACTTTGCTGCCGGTTGATCCTACCCAAGAAATGACACCACCCATTCGGTTTTTCCTCTCCACCCTGCTTGCGCTGACTATTTCCTTTGCATTCAACTTCTTTTTCCTGGATCTGTTCGAACGCATGCCCATCGACCAGATTTTGCTCATGGCGTTTTCCACAGCCGCGTTGGGATATGTGGTTTTTAGGGTTTGGGAAAGCATTATCGAAACAGGCGGACTTCACTTTCCAAAATTCAAAATAACTTCGCTTGCATCCCTGCTGCGAGAACATACACCTGGTATTGGGCTAGCGATTCTTTTCTTTGTTGTCTACACTTATTTTGCTTTACAACTCAATTTCGCAGACAGTGATACTACAGATAATTTTCTCGACGCCGATAACTACCCCTGGATGAAACGTATCGCCGATCCAAGTGGATATCAGTTCGAAATGCGCGGACCGCATCCATTTGCATATTTTATCCTCCGCCCCTTCGGCTGGCTGCTCAACCTCGTCACATCTGACCCCCGGCTTTCCGCAATTCTGCTGAATACTTTTGTTGGGGCACTGTGCGTCTTTATGGCATGGGTATTCATTAAACAACAATCGCAAAATTCAATTTATGCACTGTTGATTGCGTCTCTGCTGGGCTTGAGCACATCTCATTTCTTTTTTGGGTCGGTTATTGAATCATATATCTTCTCCGCCGCCGCACTGATCGGTTTTGTGCTCACACTTCAAAATAACAGAGGAACTCTATTTGCGCCCGTAATGATGAGTGTCATCACCTTCGGCATTACCCTCACAAATTTTGTCCAGAATATCATTGGTTTTGCGGTGGATCAACTTCCCAACGTATCACAAAAAGCAGCAATTAAAAGCTATTTTGTGAAGGTTTTTCAGTTCACTGCCCTGGCATTCTCTTTAGGTATCATCATCAGCATCATCCATGCCGCATGGTATCCATCCAGCAGACTGTTTTTTCAATTATCTGACGCAAAAATTGAGGGTGACTTTTCCCTCTCAATTTTTCAGGAACCTCAGTGGAAGATCATTGGGCGTATCGTTCTTCTAATTCGCACGATTCTGCTCTACACCGTGATTGCGCCGAAACCATACGTCTTTGGCGCAGAAGTTGGCGCATGGCTTCCGTATTTCAATTTTTTCAAGGTTACACCTGAGCTATATTCATACAGTTCATACACTGGGATGGGAAACATCCTGGTCTTCGCCTGGGCTGTCCTGCTACTTATGTCAGGCATTTTCTTTTTGTGGAATCTCTTCCGCAGCCGCAAAGCAGACCTGTCTCTGGCTTTTGCCCTCAGTTTATTATTCAACTTTATCCTGCACTTTAGTTATGGGTTTGAACCGTTCCTGTATTCGCCTGACTGGGCATATGCATTGATCTTTTTTGTCGGACTTTCTCTTGCACCACTGGCAGGCAATCGGATCTTTCAGGGCATACTACTGGTCTTTTTGATTCTGCTTGCCTACAATCAAATTCAACTCTTTCATCTTATTCTTGATGCGATCGCACCGTTTTACGGCTTGGGTGGTTGATGCTTATTTTTTTTAATCCCCGCATGTTCATCGCATGGTTACTGTCCATTCCTGCAGTGTTCATTACAGTTGGATTCCTGCATAATTTTTATTCCACCTTTTTCGAAATTTTTTTTCTTACCGTTTTGATACAGCCATTGGCAGGATTGTTAATCTATCGCCTGCTGGGCAAGGCAAAGCCTCAGCATTCCAATCAGCCTGTAAACCTGATCCTTTTGCTCGCTCTGTGCCTTACGTTGTCCATTTTTGCATTGAATCTGTTCGGGATGGCAAGCCGGTTCCCCCGTCTATTTAACACAGGGTACTTCACTCTGAAAAATGAGCAGTTAATCCCCTTCGTCATTGGTAATATTTTGGCTCTCCCGTGCCTTGCATGGGGAAGAAGGTATGTGAAGCAGAGCGATATCAAAAAGTCTCGCGCCTATCTTTTGATGGATGAATTGGTAACAGGTGCACTGGTTGCGGGCTTCTTTTTCATTGTCTACCTGATGCTCGCATCCATCTTCAATCAGCCTGTTTTCGATGTGGACGATATATTTTTTGACTCAGATACGCTGCTATGGCGCACGCGTTTCACCACAGAAAATTATCGTGATTATTATTGGCGCTCCGTACACCCTTTCGTGTTGATTATCATCCGCCCTTTGGTTTCACTGATCGCATTTCTATTGAAAGGTGACACGCTCCATGCAGCATTTGTACTGGTTGCCTTTACAGGCGCACTTTGTGTATTTCTCACCTGGTATTTTGTAAAATTAACGACTGGCAATCAACTTTTCGCCTTGCTTATCGCATCCCTGCTGGGAGCATCCACCGCCCATCTGGCTTTCGGTTCACTGATCGAAACCTACATTTTTCTCGCAGCAGTCATGCTGACCTTTCTTGTGCTTCTTCTTAAGGAGAACTCCCTGTTTGCCCTGGCTTTGACAGGCATATTTTCATTTGGAATTACGATCACCAATTTTATTCAAACCATAATTGCGTTTATTTTGATAAAAAAGGGTCTCAAGCAATGGATTAAGTATGGGCTGATCGTTGGAGTTTTTGTCTTTCCCCTGACCTTGCTAAGTACTACCATATACCCTGACTCGCAGCCTTATTTTTTCACCCCCTCGAGTCTAACCACCGAAGCAGATAATACCTTTATCCCAACCATTGCACGCAGTGAAGCAATTCTGCGTGTAATGCTCCTGCACAGCATTGTTGCACCAGACCCGCTCATTCTCAAAGAGGAAATCCCTTTTTTGAAAGTGTGGATATTCAAAGCCAGCCCAATGCGATTGAGTGAATACAACACCTGGTTTGGCACAGTCCTGGTGTTTACCTGGCTTGGCCTGCTTCTGTCTGGCGGTTTCCTTTTTCTTAAAGGTTTAAAAAAACAGGATAATCGCTTCCCATTTGCTTTTATCCTGATCCTGTTATTCAACTTTGTGCTTCATTTACGCTATGGCAAGGATGTTTTCCTTTATTCCACAAACTGGACTTATGCCATTATCCTTTTCCTTGCTTTTGCCTGGAAGGAAATCGCAGAAAAAATATGGTTTCATATCATTCTGCTCATTTTTATTGCACTGTTACTGGCGAACAATTCCCGCCTGATATTTACCATGTTAAGTGTGTCTGCTTTGCATATAAACTGACTTTTCATCCAGTGTTTGCAGAGAGAGTCTTTCCTGTCACTGCCGGACATTGGAGAGTGGCTAATTATGTCGGCGATACACAAAGCCATCAAGGCCTTTTGAGACCTTTTGTCCGGCTGCCTTTTTTCTGAAGAAAACATGCCTCTCCCCCCTCTTGACTAATATCAACAGACCTCCAAGTTTTGGAAAACTCGGAGGTCTGCCTGTCAATCACTATTTACAAAGCATTCTCCCTATTGAGGCTTCTTCGATTTGCGTGTGAAGAACTTCCACAGACCCCAGATAATCAGTACGGGCGGAGCGAAAATGGGGATGAATACGATGAAAACCCAGATCAGAAAATCTATGATGCCCTGATAGGCGTAAGTAACTGCCTTTTTGGCATCTTTAAATGTCTCGCCTGGCTGCCACACATTGGGTGTTGGCGTCGGTGTGGGCGTGGCGAGCAATTCAGGCAATACAGGCTCAAAATTGACGGTGAGTGTGGAATAGGCAGAACGGTCCTGCAAATAATTCATCTGCCCCTTGAGTTGTTCTATCTGTGCTTCCACGTTGGAAAGTTCGGTATTGATACGGAGAGCTTCATCCGTAGTTTTGGCTTCATCAAGGAAAGATTTGATGCGGTCACGTGTGGCCTCGAGGTTGGAGACCTGTGATTGCAAGTCAACAAACTGATTGGTCACATCCTCACCTGAAGCAGTTTCATCAAGGACTTTAAAAGCCAATCCGCGCAGACGGGTGAGGGTTCGCTCAAACTGGTCAACGGGTATGCCGATGGTGATGGTGGCATACTTATAATTTTCACCGTCATAATACGGTTGGAACCACACCCGTGAACTGATAATATATCCTCCCATATCCCCAATGGCTTGCGTGGCGCGATCAATAGCGATATCGGTGTCTTCGACCAACAGCTTAATATCCCCGTTCTTAATGATCATGTGCGAGGAGGCAAATTCACTATTGGGAACATTCGCTCCCGTGTTGTATATGGGTACAGGTGAAATATCTGACGAAGGGGCAAGCGGGCCTTTGGCAACTTCCGCCTCACCTCTACTTTCGACCTCTGGTGCGGAATCCTGCCCAACCGCAAGCATGGGATCTGCCATGGCAGGAGCTTCGGCTATGGCGTATTCTTCGGAAGTTTGTGCAGCGGACCCACAGGCACTAAGGATCATCAATCCCAACAGCATGATCAAGGCAGGGACATTCAAGCGTGTTTTCATCTACTTCTCCTTTTGAATTTTTGTTCGGCGTTACAGGATAGACGATGGGCAGGTTGGAATGTTCCCTAAATAAAATAGACCATGGATTCATTCATGGTCTATTTTATGCTGCTATTTTAAAATGACCTCCGCTTTCACTATACCGGCACGGTCATGCCGGGCGGTGAGTTTCACCTTTGAGCCTTTCTTCGCCTTGACCACCCATTCGAATTTAACGCGGTCTGATGTGCTTTCTTCCATCTCGTCCACCATGACGGGTTTATAAGCCCGTCCTTCCAATTCGCCAAGTTCCTCGCGTTCCCTGCCTGATTGCAACATCCCGCCTTTGGGCAGGGTAATTTCCATAATGACACCGCGTGTTAATTTCTTTTCAAGCGCTTTTTTCGTCACATAGGTGGGGAGCCAGCCTGTATTTTCCACCGTCAGCCGAATACGGAAGGTATCCACTCCCAGGGCTGTGACACTTGTTTCGTAGAGGTCAAGCTTCGGAGAGATCAGGGCATGCCATACCACCCAATCAGGGAAGAGACTAATTTCCTTCTCCAAAAACTCAAGCGGGGGATTCGTCCACATGTTCATGAAATCCCAGCCACCCAGTTCCACTTCTCCAAGTTGCGGATGCTTGTGCTTATACCAATTCACGTACCCCCTGCCCTTAAGAACTTCATCATTCCACTTGAGCAACTTCATATCTTCTTCAATTGGGTGCTCGCGATACCAGTCAATAAATTTATATTTTTCAATGCCTGCCTGCCTTTGCGGACTCCAAAATTCGATTGTCCATGAAAAAACGCCGATATGATCGTAAGTCCATGTGTCAAAACCGCCAGCGATGGTTTGTTTTGGATGATATCTGAAATCGTGGTATACGGAAATATTGGGGTAACCCGTGATCTCGGTACCTTTATCGCCGATCTTCTGATATGTCCAAAGATCGTCAGTAGGGAACTCATCATCAGAACGGTCATCGTACGGGCGGAGCAACACACCGCTCATCGTGTGGAAAGACATGGTGCCGGTGATGTTTTTATGTCTGGAAATGAATTGCACCAAATTGCGTGCCTCCGGCTCGCTGGTTGGATACTCTCCAGCCCCAGATTGGTCCGCTTCAGGTTTCCACCCAGCTGGAAAGTTGCGATTCAAATCCAAGCCCTGCTTTGGGTTGCGCACCTGAATCGTCACCCCGTCATATTTTTTTAGCAAACCTTCGGGCAGAATGCGATAATACTTGCCGCCTGTTTCGATCGGATCACGCCGTACCATCAAACGCGGGTCACCCGCATGAGACTTCCAGGCACCGTTGGGATCAGGGATTCGCATTTGTAAGATTCGTTTATCTCCATCCACGTCCTCACTGATTATCCCATCCAGTGCATCCTCATCATATGGATAAGCACGCGTGCTGGAACGGATGATCTTTGGCTTATCCGCCAGCGCCCATTCCGCGCCATCGGGGTTGACACGCGGCACGATATAAAATGCACGTGTGTCCAGCGACCGTGTGATAGCCTCATCTTTTTTATAGCGTGTCATCAATGAATGGATCAAATATAACGCGGCCGCAGATGCAGTCACTTCGGAGGCGTGAATGTTGCCGTCCACCCAAAATGCGGGTTTATCCAAATCCTCACCGGATCTAAAATTGGTCGCGGTTACGAGCCATACATCTCGCCCTTCGTGGCTTTTCCCAATCGACTCCACACGGATCAAATTTGGGAACTCCTTCGCATACAATTTCAGGATGCGTGTGAGTTCAGCATAACGGTAGAAACGATTAAATTTTACGTCTGGCATGAGAGTCTCCTTTTATCGAATAATAAAGACCCTAAAATTTCAATAAACTTTAGGGTCTGAAATGATCTGCTCCAGCAGGTGTACCAGTTTTTCTCCGATAACTGCGCGGCTAAAATTCTCTTCCAAATATCCGCGTCCTCTCAATCCCATTGCGCGTTTTTGCTCGGCATTTGTGGCGAGCTTTTGAATGGCTGCGGCAATTTCTTCCGCATTGCCAGGCGCTGCAAAAACTCCACAGCCGGCAGCCTCAACCACTTCACGGATTACACCGTCAATGGCGAGCACTATAGGTCTGCCCGCAGCCATATAATCGAAAACCTTGTTCGGGTAGGTTGTCTTATATTCGTCAAGCGGTTTGAGGATTGCAATACACACATCCGCGCCAGCCAGCGCAAACGCCATCTCAGCCTTTGGTAAGGAAGGCAGAAAGGTTACATTCGATAGTTGCATTTCTTTTGCCCGTGTGATTAAGGCGTTTTTTTCCTTACCATCGCCGAGAAAAACAATTTGAAGATCTTTAATATTCGCCAATAAGCGGGCGGCGTCCAGAATGACATTCAAATCATTAGACATGCCATGGGCACCTGCATACAATGCAATAAATTTATTATCAAGACAATTGGCTTTTCGGAATAATTCTCCGCTATCGGCTGGATCGAACATGGATGGGTCTGCGCCATTGGGAATCAATTCCACGCGCCTTGCCCCCCGACTGGTAACTGAATGTAAAAAACCCGGGCTATTGACCATCACTTGATCTGCACGACGGTATAGGAATCGCTCCAACCATTCAGAGAGGAAAATCAAAACCGGGTTGGTAAGCACCCCGACCGCAATTGCGAATTGGGGCCAAAGATCACGTACCTCGAACAAAAATTTTGCCCCTTTAATTCGTGCCAACGCCCAGGCGGTCACTCCCTGAAAAATGGGCGGTGAAGTGCCCCAAACAAGGTCGACATTATCAACCCCCAGACCGATCCAAAAAGATGAAAACATAAATGAAAAAAACGCAAGGATGCGATGAACAAAAGACTTGTGATGCGCATCATAAACCGCCGCACGCAAAATCGTCACACCGTCCGTTTCTGAGTTTGTCTGGCTGGTATGACTTCCCGTAATATAACTGACCGGCGAAGCGACCACCGTTACTTTATGTCCGAGACCAGTGAGAAGGCGTGCAAACTCATGGTGACGTGTGCCGCCCGGTTCATTGAGGGATGCAAATGCCTGGTGAATGATAAGGATGTGCATTGGGAAAGGCTAATAAAAAGAATGGCAGATAAAAAGGTTTTCCGTGATTCAAAAAGCCACAAGGGTCATGGTTTCCCAATAATTATAACTGGCTCTGAATGCCAGCCTTCCACCGCAGACTGAACGACCAGTTCCGCCAATTCATGCGGCACAACATTGTTGTCTGGTACATCAGCCAGCGGCATCCAGATCGGATAATATGTTCCATGAATTGGATTGTATTCCCCGTATTCTTCACCTGTACCAGAACCAAATTCTCCACCAACCCCCTCAACCAAAAAATAATGCTGCACCTTTTCACCAAAATGCACCTCGGCCGCCTTTTGTTTGATCACCACAAAGAGGCCTAATTCTTCCTTCGCTTCGCGAATCGCAGCTTCTTGCAGACTCTCTCCCTCGTCCACTCCACCGCCCGGAAAGGAAAAATAATGTCCATCCAACCGATGCCGTTCGATAAGCGCAAGATTGCCATCCTTTATCAGGATAATGCCGGACCGTGTCCTCAAGTGTACACCTCCCCTTTCAGCAGTTCACGGGTCTTAACCACATCCTCCTGGATTTTCCAGATCAATGCCTCAACAGAATTAAATTTTAATTCATTACGGATGCGGGATACGAATTCCAGTTTGACCTGCTGTCCATAAATATCGCGGTCAAAATCCAGCAGGTAGGCTTCGAGGCTTGGAGTCTGCCTTTCTGGTGTAAAGGTGGGGTTAAAACCAATATTTGTGGCAGCCATAAATTTTTCATCACCAAGGTGTGCCCAACAAGCATAAATTCCGTTGGAAGGGATGGCTTTTTGTCGTGGATAATCAATATTGGCTGTGGGAAAGTTAATAGTCCGCCCACGTCCCGCTCCACGGATGACTTCCCCACCAAGGGGATAGTGGTACCCAAGCAGCTTGGCAGCTTCAGTGACATTTCCAGTACCAACAAGTTTTCGGATTTCTGTCGAGGAGACCACGCCGCTTTCGTCGCTGATGGCATTAATGACTTCAACACCGTATCCCAACTCCCTGCCAATTTCTGTCAGACGAGTTGCATTACCTTCACGCCCTTTCCCAAGAGCGAAGTCATAACCGATCAGCAGTTGCTTAATATCAAGCGCCTGCTTGATACGGTACATATACTCCATTGCAGTGAGTGCTGCCAGGTCGCGAGTGAAGGGTTGGGTGATGACAATATCCACCCCGAGACCGCCCAGCAGACAAGCCCTTTCGTCTGGTGTGGTTAAGCATTTGATCTCCTGTCCTGACAGAACGCTGGCAGGGTGGGGCTCAAAAGTTAACAGCACAGCTGGCACATGATTTTCATGTGCATTTGTAGTCAGCTTGCGGATAATCTCGCGGTGTCCACGATGAATGCCATCAAAGACGCCAATAGTCAACCACGCATTTTTTTCGAAAACTTCTTCAAGAGAGTGATAATGTCGCATAGGATAAAAAAGCCGCCTGGCGGCGGCTATATGTCATTGCAAGGAGAGCGCTCTCCCCAATGAAGTAATCTCCTTAATAATTGGAAATCACTTCGGGCAAAGGCAAATACGACCTCGCAATGACATATTTTTAATCTGAAGTGAAAAAGACTTTCCTGGGTTGCCACTCACGCGAGCCATCTTCATTTACGGTGATTTCCATCAGTGCCACCAACTCACCCTGTGTACTGACACCACGCACCTTGGTCTCAGCCGGCTCGCCGACAACCTTAACACGATGACCGTGACGAACACCTTCGACCTCGTCTGGATTAAGTTCTATGGCGGGCCAATCCCCGAGGGCCTCGGCGGCTGGGATCAAGTATTGATACCAGTTGCCAGCGGTGAAGGCTTCCTGCAATTTCCGCAGTGGGACCGAATCACGCAGGGAGAATCTTCCGCTCTTGGTACGACGCAAGCCGACGAGATAGGCACCACAACCAAGCATCACACCCAGATCATTCGCAAGCGAACGGACATAGGTACCGGAAGAGCAATGCACATCGATCACCACTTCGGGCGGCGCCCACTCCAGCACTTCCAGATGGTGAACAGTGATCTTACGTGGAGCTAATTCAACTTCTTCACCTTCCCGCGCCATTTCGTAGGCTTTGCGGCCCTGTACCTTTACCGCAGAATAGGGTGGCGGGGTCTGTTCAATTTCGCCCACAAAAGTTTGCAGGGCTGCTTCAAATTGCGTTTCAGTAACATTGAGGGGATCTTTTGAAAGAGTCACCTTGCCTTCTGCATCGAAGGTGTCTGTCGAGCCTCCCAAACGAATAATCGCTTGATATCGTTTATCAGAAGCAGATACATATTCGCTCAAACGCACAGCTGGTCCAACGAGAATGACCAATACGCCAGAAGCGCGCGGGTCCAACGTACCAGTATGTCCTGCACGGCGCAGACCGGTTCCATTTCGAATTGCCTGCACCACATCATGTGATGTCATGCCTACGGGTTTATCTACAACAAGAGCACCTGAAATGGCATTCTTAATATCCTGACTGTTCATGCTATATTCCTCCTTAATCGTTCACATCCCTATTATGACAAAAAAAGTCGTATTTTGCAATAGTGCCAATGTGCCACCTGCATGCATTGATATTACAGATTCAACATCTCGCGTGTGACCTTGAGGACTTCCTTTTGGACATCCGCCAATGAGCCTTCGATATCTGCTCCTGCGGCGGCGGCGTGGCCTCCGCCTTTGAAGTGTTTTGCGACTTTTGAAACATCGACTCCCGCTTCCAATGCGCGCCAGGAAATTTTAACATGATGATTGGACTGCTCTACAAATACCATGCCGATCTTATTCCCATTTATGGCTGAGATCATATTGATGAGGTCTGCATCATCGTTACCACTGTAACCGGATGTTCTGCGGTCTGTAAGAGTGAGCGTACCCCAAACAATATCGTTTTTGCTTTGCAGGCTGGAAAGTCCCGCTCCCCAGTATTTCGCGGCAGGGAATGTCTTTCGCACCAGTGAGTGCATGTAAATTTCCGGCATATCCACACCCGTTTCCATAAGGGTCGCAGCTTGACGCAGCGCCTCCGGCGTTACGTTGGATGTACGGAAGCCCAGCGTGTCTGTGATGATGCCGGTTAATAGCGCGGCAGCAATTGGCTGGGTGATCGTGAAACCCCATGTTGGCAGGTGATTGGTAAGGATGGCGGAAGTAGCGACTTCATCTGCCTCAATCAGGTTTATTTTTCCATATTTTTCATTTGTCTTGTGGTGATCAATGTTGATGTCGGGTTGCCCGAAATTCTCAAAGATGCTTCCCGTACGTTTGAAATCCGCACAATCAACAGTGATGAACGTATCGTGTCCGCCCTTTGGTTCCTTCTCAATGAATTTGCTTCCTTCAAGATATTTGAAAGAGGAAGGCACACCATCTGCCAGGATCATTTGCACTGATTTACCGGCATTATGCAAGGCCAAACCAAGCCCGAGCAATGACCCAATTGCATCCCCATCTGGTCGAACATGCGAAGCGATGACAACTTTTTTCGCCTCTCCCAACCTATCTTTTATCTCCCCTGAAAATTGACTGTCCACTTATGTTAATCCTCCATTTTGTTTTTATGCAAATAGGGGGTGCATTGGAAACGCACCCCCTAAAATTATTTCTTTTCTTTTAATCTTAACCCAGCCAGAACCTTTTCGATGTGATCTGCATTTTCCGGCGTGGGGTCCCAGTGAAATCGCAATCTTGGAAAGGCGCGCAGTTCGACTTTCGAAGCAAGGATCCTTCTAAAGAAACCGGAAGCGGACTCAAGCCCTGCCAAAATTTCCGCAGAGCGTTGTGCGCCTTCGATTGCCGAAACGTAAATATCAGCGAAAGCAAGTTCTTTATCAATTTTCACATCTGTTATGAAAATATGGTGCAAGCGCGGGTCATTAACTTCACGGATAAGCAATTCCGAAAGCTCCTGGCGAACGCGATCTGCGATACGTTGTAAACGAATTCCTGATGGCATATTATTAACTCACCTACCGTCGCTGTACAGAAGATGATCCATCCGATGAATCAACATTAAGTGGGATTCCTTCTGGTGGGATTGCATTATCCTCGCAGAGACGGTGTTATTTTTACGATTTGCGTTATTCAACAACATAACAAACCAAGTGATCCCCAGCTTGAATGTCGTTGAAACTTTTAAAGCCAACACCGCACTCATAACCCTGACGGATTTCTTTCACATCCTCTTTTTCGTGACGCAGGGAGGAAAGATCGCCTTCATAGATCATATCTGCTCCACGGAAGAGTCTTACACGCGCACCACGTTTTAATTCACCATCAATCACCTTGCACCCTGCAACCTTGCCAAATTTGGAGGCAGAGAACACATCCAACACCTGGGCTCGCCCAAGGATCTTTTCAACCAACTTGGGCTCGAGCATGCCTGTAAGTGCCTTCTCAATATCCTCGGTCATACGGTAGATGATTTCGTACAGCCGGATATCCACACCTTCTTTTTCAGCCAACCGTCGACCGTCCACGTCCGCCTGCACATTAAAGCCAATGATAATCGCTTTTGATGCGGCGGCAAGCATTACATCATTATTTCCGATGTTGCCTGTCTCAGCGTGAAGGATGTGCAAGCCGATCTCGCCTTCGCCGAGTTTATTCAATTCGTTAACGATTGGGTCAAGCGAACCCTGCACATCGGCTTTGATAATCAGGTTGAGACCCTTTGCTTCACCAGCCTGCACATTGGCAAATAAATCTTCAAGCGAGACTTTCTTCTTCGTTTGTGATAATGTCTTCGCAGCATCCATACGTTCCGAGACAATACTGCGCGCCTCTTTTTCAGAACTCACAACCTGAAAAATATCCCCGGCCGCGGGCATGCCGCTTAATCCCATCACCGCTACAGGCGTGGAGGGGCCTGCTTTCTTGATCGTCTTACCTTTGTAGTCTGTAATGGCACGCAGCTTGCCGTAGGAAGTTCCTGCAACAACAATATCACCCGCTTCCAGGGTTCCATTTTGAACAAGCAAAGTTGCCATTACGCCTTTGGATTTATCCAACTCGGCTTCAATAACGGTACCGATGACTTTTCCACCGGGATTAGCTTTGATCTCGTTGCTGTCGGCAACAAGCAGAATACCTTCCAGCAGATCATCAATGCCCTGCTTTTGCTTTGCTGAAACAGGCACTACCATCGTAGAACCACCCCAGTCATCGGGAACAAGTTCAAGTTCAGCCAGCTGCTGTTTGACACGGTCAGGGTTGGCATTGGCCTTATCCACCTTATTTAATGCCACCATCAAAGGAACACGCGCTGCTTTTGCATGAGCAATGGCTTCACGAGTTTGGGGCATGACCCCATCGTCGGCGGCAACCACCAGCACAACAATATCTGCGCCTTGTGCACCGCGCGCACGCATTTGAGTAAATGCAGCGTGACCGGGGGTATCCAAAAACGTGATCAGACGTCCCTTCTTCTCCACCTGGTATGCGCCAATATGCTGAGTGATTCCGCCTGCCTCCCCTGCGGCAACTTCAGTTTGACGAATGGCATCCAAAAGACTGGTCTTACCATGATCCACATGCCCCAAAATAGTGACGACCGGCGGGCGTGCTTTTAATAAGGCGCTATTTTCTCCAGCGATCATTTGACGCCAGTGGGGTACTTCCCCCGCTTCTTCCTTGCTTGATTCTTCTACTGCTTCAAGCACAGCCTCCAGGCCATATTCACCCAACACAATTGCGGCGGTATCAAAATCTACATTCTGGTTGATCGTTGCCATGACCCCGTTTGACATCAATTTTTTGATCAGGTCAATCGGGGATTTTCCGATTTTCAACGCCAGGTCGCGAATCACGATGTTGGCGGGTAATTCAATTTTATTTCCGTTGCTGCTCATAAGCCACCTCCTTCTGGTTTGCACATCTCAATAATAAAGATATGCACATTACTTTCTTCCACAACAAGATGCTTGCGAGCGAGTGGCTAGTCGTTCACATGGCTTTATCCGTTGGTTCTGCAGGAAGAGTCTTCATAAACTCTTCCAGACGGGCGCGGTCATCCGCGGTTAATTCCGATTTAAGCGCATGAGCCAGGGCACCTTTCATGCCGCGTACCCAGCACTCATGTTTATCGTGCAGGTAGGCTCCTCTTCCAGCCACTTTGCCACCAGGGTCCACCCGCACACCATCCGCCGCGCGGACGATGCGCACCATTTGTCGTTTGGGCAAAACTTCGCGGCATCCCACGCAGGTCCGCTGGGGTACATGCTTCACACGTTGGACAGGTTTCTTAGTCACCTTCAATTTACCCGAAGGGACCCTCCCAAAAACAAAGGAAGGGATGAATTACTCCCAGTCATTTCCTGCATCTTCGCCACCACGCTTGTGGATCTTGCGTCCCACAACTTCGCCCAAGCCTTCATCGAACTGGAGTTCAACGGCTTTCTTCTTGGTTTTCTTGCCTTTCTTCTTATCGCCGCTGGATTCCTCTTCGACATTATTTCCTGCATTTTGGAAAATTTCAGGCTTCATCTTGAATAACTCATCCAAGGCGACGCCGTCCTTGGCATGCTCTTCGTCTTCTACTTCGACGACTTTCTTTGCCTCTTTCTTGCCTTCGGATTGTTTCTTCGCGGCAATTGCTTCATCTGTCTCAATGCCGGGTGTTGCTTCAACAACTTCAACCGGAATGGTAACTGGTTCTTCCACTTTCACAAGTTCAGGTTCGGGCACGACTTCCGGTTCGGGGAAGGTAAGCACGGCAAGTGATTCTTCAATGTTCTGCATGGCTTTGGAGCCAATACCGGGCAGTCCAAGCACTTTGTTGGGGTCGGTCTTAATAACAAATATCAAAGCACCAACAGTCTCAAAACCAGCCTCAATAAGGATATTGAATATATGCTCTTTCATACCTGATTGTTCAAGCGGCATGTTGAATGCAGCAGCAGGAATGTCAGCACGTGCGGCGGTGGTACGTTCTTCCTCCACTCGGGCGGCTTCTTCCTTGATCTGGATCGTGCGGCGTTCAACGCGATCTACAAATTGGCCAAGCACAGTATATTCTTCCGGTGTAAGCGGACGATTTTCTGCTTTCTTTGCAAGGATTTCCTCGATTTGCGGAATTGATTCCACAGCCGCTGGGATCAGCGCAGCGAGCTCTGAATTGTTCAGCAACTTCTTTAGTGAGTCACCCGATGCTTCGCTCAAAGATTTGATGTCAATACGCCAGCCGGTCAACTTGGCGGCAAGGCGTGCATTCTGCCCATCACGCCCGATGGCAAGACTTAATTGATCTTCGCCCACCACGACTGTCGCAGTACGAGCACCTTCGCTATCCGTGAGATAGACACCATTTACACGTGCCGGGCTGATGGCTTTGGAAATATAAACAATGGGGTCCTGATCCCATTGAATAATATCGATTTTTTCGTCGTGCAATTCCTTCACGATCGCTTGAATACGCACGCCTTTGATACCCACGCACGCTCCCACGGGGTCAATGCCAGCCTGCGTAGCTGAGACAGCCACCTTTGCACGCGCACCTGGCTCACGTGCAATAGCGCGAATTTCAACGATGCCGTGATAAATTTCAGGGACTTCATTCTCAAGCAGGCGGCGCAGGAAGTTTCGATGCGCGCGCGAGAGAATGATCTGTGGTCCGCGTGTACCGTCTTTTACTTCCATAACAACGGCACGGATACGGTCATGCAGCTTAAGTCTTTCGCCGGGAATTTTTTGATTGTTGGGCATCACCCCTTCGGCCTTCATATCCAGACCAACGGTGGTGCTTTGCGCATTGGTGGTCTGCACCAATCCTGAAACGATTTCACCGACCTGACGCTCGAAATATTGCATCTGATTCGAACGTTCCGCCTCACGAATACGCTGTTGAATTACCTGCCGTGCAGTCTGTGCCGCGACGCGTCCAAAATCTGCAGGGGTGGTTTCAATCACGATCATATCGCCAAGCTGAACTTCCGGGTTGACTTTGCGCGCATCTTCTATCAACACTTCGGTGCGGTCATCAACAACGTTGTCTTCAACCACTTCCTTCTCGGCATAAACAGTGACAACTCCAGTATCAGGGTCAAGCTTGGCTTCCACGTGTTGGGCAGTGGACGCGCCAACAGCCCGCCGATAAGCGGATACCATCGCCGACTCGATCGCGAAGATAACCACGTCCTTGGCGAGTTGTTTTTCTTCAAGCATCTCATTAAAAGCCAATGCAAATTCATTTTTAGCCATATTCCCTGCTCCATTTACTCCTGTTACTGTTTCTACAAGCAAAAAAGTGGGGGCTACCCACTTTTCGATGTCGTCTCTATTGGGTTTTCCGTTCGCGCAAGATTTTAGCATAGACGGGAGGAAGGCGCAAGGTTCTACTGTAAATTTTCATGGCATTCGAGCATAATATAAAAAGTTGAAACAATCAGTTCCGTTTTTCGGGATGATGAGTTTTACCGCTTTGTTACCGTGGAGCACTCCAAAATCCATCATTGTGTGACAAAGAAAAAATGTACGGTTATGATTTCTATTAAATGAAAAAAACATTAACAAAATTCAAATTTCGACCCCAACCTCCCATGCTATAATCCCACTCTATGAAAGGGAACTTATGCTTAAAAACTTTGTAAAACTATTCAGTGGCGACCCCACAAAAAAGACGGTTGCTCAATTTGGGGACCTGGCAGTACAGGTCAATGCGTTGGAGGCAAAGTATGAAGCCCTCAGCGATGAAGCCTTGCGCGCAAAGACAGATGAATTCAAGGCGCGTGTGGCAAAGGCCATTGACGAGGTGGAAGACGAAGCTCTTCGTCACAAGTATGAACAGGATATTTTGGATGAGATCATGCCCGAGGCATTTGCTGCTGTGCGTGAAGCCTCCAAAAGAACAATTGGCCTGCGCCATTATGACGTGCAGATTATCGGTGGCGGGGCATTGCACCACGGTCAGATCGCAGAAATGCGCACGGGCGAAGGAAAAACCCTGGTCTCCACCATGCCCGTCTACCTCAACACCCTGACGGGTCGCGGTGTTCATCTCATCACTGTCAACGACTATCTGGCTCGACGTGATGCACGCTGGATGGCTCCCATTTTCCACATGCTCGGCATCTCGGTTGGCGTTTTGCAAATGGCCGCTGCCACAGAGAATGGCAAGAAAGCATTTATTGTGGATTTCGAACGCGAGTCGCCGCATGAGGATCAACGTCACCTGCGGCTGGTGGAGCGGGTCGAAGCCTATAATGCAGATGTCACTTACGGCACGAACTCTGAATTCGGCTTTGACTACCTGCGCGACAACATGGCAATGCGTTTAGACAATCGCGTACAACGTGGTCATTATTATGCCATTGTTGATGAAGTGGACAACGTGTTGATCGATGAAGCGCGCACGCCGCTCATTATTTCCGGACCTTCTTCTGGTGACCTTGAATATTATGGCATCATGGCAAACATTGTTAAACAATTAAAGCCCGAAGATTATGAGGTGAGTGAAAAAGATCGCAACGTCTCTTTGACTGAAGTCGGCATCACCCACGTCGAGACTCTTTTGGGACAGCCTCTCCTTGATCCCGACCGACCAGAAGACCTCACGCCTGAACAGGCGCGCCTGACGGGCTATCTCGAACAATCCCTGCGCGCACAATATCTCTTCCAGCGCAATAAGGACTATCTCGTGCAGGGCGGCAAGGTCGTCATCGTCGATGAATTTACAGGACGCCAAATGCCGGGGCGCCGCTGGAGTGATGGCTTGCATCAGGCAGTCGAAGCCAAAGAGGGCGTGAAAGTTGAGCCTGAAAATGTCACCTATGCCACCATCACCCTGCAAAACTATTTTCGCATGTATCAAAAACTGGCTGGCATGACAGGAACTGCTTTAACAGAGGCCGAAGAATTCAACAAGATCTATAAAATCGAGGTAGCACCTGTCCCCACAAATCTTGAGTATCAATCGCTGCGCGCTGATGCAACCTTGGTGGAGCAAAAAGCAAAGGACGAAGAAGGTTATCAATATTTCTTCTATACCTCCAAAACGAATGATGGAAAAGTTTTTTATCGTAGAAAAGATTATCCAGATGTGATCTATCGCTCTGTTGAAGCCAAATTGCGCGCCATTGTAACGGAGATCATCCGTTACCACACGCTTGGACGCCCAATGCTGGTTGGTACCACCTCAGTGGATTCATCAGACCGACTCTCGAGCAGACTTAAGCCCGAAGCTGTTCGCCGTTTACTGCAAGTGACTCTCATCCGACGGGCTTATATGCAAGCCAACAATCTCGAAGAGGATGGACGTCTCATTACAGAACTTATACCGTTTAATGAACCCATCGAGAAGATCACGCCAGATGCGATGCGCAACTTCATCAAACCGCATGGCATGACCAATATCAACCCTGAAGAGGCGGGGAATTTAAAAACTTTGCTCGAAGCGCTTAATCTACCAGATGAGTCTGGTGATCGTTTGAAGGCGGTACTACAAGGCGGCGTTCCACATCAAGTATTGAATGCACGCAAGCATACCGAAGAATCGCAAATCATTGCTGGCGCAGGTGCGTTTGGTGCAGTGACCATTGCCACAAATATGGCGGGGCGTGGCGTGGATATTAAACTCGGCGGCGAACTTGCGGAAGAAGTGATCGCTGCGGTCAATCGTGTTTTACGAAAGTCAGGGTATTCTGACCCATTTGATATGACTCTTGAAGAGCGCCGCCAGGCGCTGCTAAAAGTGGAACCTTCCAACTTCGGTATTTACGAAGCGGAAGTTAGACTCTTCCTGCAATACTTTGTGGATATGGAACGCGTGAAAGAACTGGGTGGTTTACATGTCATCGGTTCAGAACGCCACGAAGCGCGCCGTATTGACAACCAGTTGCGTGGACGTGCCGCCCGTCAGGGCGACCCTGGTTCTTCGCGTTTTTATCTCTCTTTGCAGGATGACCTGATGCGCCTGTTTGGCGGCGACCAGGTAAGCGGACTAATGGAACGGCTCAAGGTGGACGACTCACTTCCTCTGGAAGTACGTCTTGTCAGCAACATCATCGAAAGTTCACAAACCCGTGTTGAAGGCGCAAACTTTGATGTCCGCAAGCATTTACTTGAATACGATGACGTGCTTAACAAACAGCGTACGCAGATTTATAGCCAACGTGACCGCATTTTCGTCAAGGAAGACTTGAGTAAAGATGTGGCAGATATGCTCCAAAACGAGGTGACGAAGCGCATAGAAATTGGACTGGCTGATGAAGAAGGTCCCTGGAAACTGATCGCATGGCTGGATCAAGTGCAACCAGCATTTGATTCTCAAAATGGCTTATATCCTTCTTTCGGATTCAAACTAATCCTTAACCAAATTACTGGCGACCCTTCAACAGACTCAGGACAGGCTCTCCGGTCTTCAACCTTGAACCTTATCTCCCGTGCCATTGAAACTGAAGGGGCACACAACCTGCGTGCCATTGAAGCACTTGTGGGAAAAACACGCGAATCCCTGGAAGCGCAGAACTCTGAACGGGACGATGCACTGGATGCTTTCTTTGAGGGTCTGCACGACAGGGAAGATGCACCGCGTCCGCAGAAAATACTTGAAGAGATCAGCACGCTTGTCCATTTGCCGCTGCGACTCAACAATGAAATGATGCGCGCATTGGGCGAGGACCCCGATTCGGTTAAGCAGGTTATTCAGGAGATGGTCGCAGATCAGTTGACCATGCTCAACGCCACACGCCTGATCGGTGCGATCCAAAACCGTGTGGGTGAGCAGTTACAGTGGCAAAGCCCTCTGCCTTCCGATTGGGACAACCTTGAGGATGTGATCATGCAGACGGCACGTGAAGGTCTCACACGAAAGCATGAACGCCTTAACGCCCAGATCGCTCATGATATTGATGCCTTCCTCCAGCGCGAACCAGTCGACAGCGACTCCGCAAAACTACGCTTGTTGTTAACCCTATCGCATGGCACACGCGCCACGTTTGATCAGAAAACACATAAGCAGGTCAAGCAGGGATTCATGCGGTTTACCTATGTCTTCCTGGCTGCGCAATTGCTGGACGGGCGCGAAGCGCAGGATATCAATGAAGAAGTGATGGATCATCTTGAATCAGCGGAGGAAAACCTGCGCGCGACCTGGGGACAATCTGAATTTTCGCGGTTAAGCCAGAATGCCATAAAATTGGCTGATTTTGGTCCCGCAGCAAGAATCGCTTTCGGGGAGAGCCGACTTAACGAAACAGCATCAAGCTTGAGCGAATCAGAGCGCGCGCAGCTGACTGAGGCAATTGGTAAATATGTACTCAACGAAGTTCATCGCCAATTACTGCTCAGTGCATTCAGTGAATTATGGGTCGAGTACCTGACAAAGGTCGAGGCCTTGCGTGTCTCCATCGGCCTTGAGGCTTACGCCCAGCGTGACCCGCTGGTACAATACAAAGGACGCGCATCAGAAATGTTCCAACAGTTGCTGGAAGATGTGCGTTCCCTGGTAATTGGCCGCGCATTTGCAGCCCGACCACGGCGAGTGGAAATTACCCCAATCGAAACCCCTGAAAGTGTATCTGTTGTACCCAGTGTTTCCCAGGTGGAGGTTGACGGTAATAAAAAGAAGAGGAAACGTCACTAAACTTTAGAGAAAGATGTTACGCGACAATACCGCTCCGGTAAACCAATTTCTCTCCCTTCCAAAGGTGGAATTGCATCGCCATTTGGAAGGGTCTTTGCGTTTAACTACGATGCTGGATATAGCAAGCCAGCATGGTGTGACGGTACCCATCAGCGAGTTCAACCTGAGCGAGCTCGTGCAGGTACAAGACCAGGACCCGCAAACTTTCACCAATTTTCTGGAAAAATTCAAGACGCTTCGTCTTTTTTATAAATCTCCTGATGTGATCGACCGCGTGACACGCGAGGCGGTTGAGGATGCCGCGAAAGATAACGTCCGTTACCTTGAATTACGGTTTACACCTGTGGCTTTGAGTCGCGCTGAAGGCTTTCCTTTGCATGATGTGATGCAGTGGGTGGTACAAAGCGCAAGGGATGCCGCACAACAATTCAAGGTAAAGGTGGGTTTGATCGCCTCTGTAAACCGCCACGAAAGCCCCGACCTCGCAGAGCAGGTGGCATGGCTGTCTTCAGACTATATCAAGGATGGATTGATCGGGATGGATCTGGCTGGCAATGAAGCCGAGTTTAAATCTGACCCGTTTTATGGAATTTTCAGAGAGGCAAAACAGGCGGGCTTGCATATCACCATCCATGCAGGCGAGTGGGGTCCTGCGCAAAATGTCCAAGATGCCATTGAGAAGCTCGGTGCCGAGCGCATCGGCCATGGTGTGCGCGTGATGGAAGATGAAAATGTCGTAGCCCTTTCAAAGGAACACGGCATGGTCTTTGAAGTGTGCGTTACCAGCAATTATCAATCCGGGGTTGTACACTCCCTGTCACCGCATCCCCTGCCGCGCATGCTGGCTGCGGGCTTGCAGGTTACGCTTAACACCGATGATCCCAGTGTTTCCCGCATCACGCTTTCACATGAATACCAGCGTGTGTATGAACAATTGAAGATACCCACCAGTCTATTGAAACAGAGTGTTATATGCGCAGCACAGGCTGCCTTCCTGGATGGGGACGAAAAAAATAAATTCGTCAAATCCGTCCAGGAGGAATTAAATTTATAAGTCCATGTCACTGTGAGCTGCCTTTCCGGACCCTTGCAAAAAAGCATTCTCCATCTCTTTAAAGGGATTTGCTTTGGGAAGTACAACCTCGCAGAGACATCTTCATGTCAATCCCACCACAAAGGTGCAAGGATATCAAAGGCGCTCCTTTGAGTTCTTCAAGATTGTGGTGTGAGCAGGTCACGTTCTTAACGTGATAAAACCCTCATACCAAAGGAGTATCCTATGCAAGATCTATTTAAGTCCCGTGACGTATTGAAAGTGGGGAAGAAGGAATACGTTATTTTCCGTCTCGATGTACTGGAGAAAGCTGGGCTCACAAAACTCAGCAAACTGCCGTACTCAATCCGCGTCGTGCTCGAAGCCGCCCTCCGTCAATGTAATGACAGGGAGATCACACAGAATGATGTAAAGAACATCGCCTCGTGGACACCGAAAGGGGCACGCCCCGGTATTCCCTTCCTGCCCGCACGTGTTGTCATGCAGGATTTTACGGGTGTTCCAGCCGTAGTTGACCTCGCCTCAATGCGCTCCGCTGTAGCCCGTTTAGGAGATGACCCGAAGAAGATCAATCCACTTGTGCCCGTTGACCTTGTCATTGACCACTCGGCACAGGTGGATTTTTTTGCCTCAGTTGACGCTGTCAATCGGAATGCTGAAGTCGAATTCCAGCGCAACCGCGAACGCTATGAATTTTTGAAATGGGGGCAAAAAGCCTTTAGTAATTTCCGCGTTGTGCCGCCGATGACAGGCATTGTGCATCAGGTTAATCTAGAAAATCTGGCTGAAGTGGTGATGAGCAAAGAAGAGACCCGGCAAACCTCTGAAGCCATTAGTGTCTTATTCCCCGACACCGTTGTCGGCACCGACTCGCACACAACCATGATCAATGGTCTGGGGGTGGTTGGCTGGGGTGTGGGAGGAATCGAAGCCGAAGCCGTCATGCTAGGTCAACCGATGGATATGCTCCTACCCGATGTCATTGGATTCAGACTCTTCGGCAAACTCAAGGAAGGTGTTACCGCCACCGACCTTGTTCTCACCGTCACCCAAATGCTCCGCAAGAAAGGCGTGGTCGATAAATTCGTCGAATTCCATGGGGAAGGCTTGAATAACATGTCGCTCACTGACCGCGCCACAATTGCCAACATGGCTCCGGAATATGGCGCGACAATGGGTTACTTTCCTGTGGATGAGGAAACCCTACGCTACATGCGCCTCACAGGCCGCCCTGAAGAAGTGGTGGACCGTACCGAAGCCTATATGCGTGCGCAGGGACTCTTCCGCGAGACGAACAGCCCCGAACCTGAATTTTCTGACACTCTTGAACTTGACCTCGCCTCTGTCGTTCCATCCATGGCAGGCCCCAAGCGTCCACAGGATCGAGTGGCGCTTTCTCACATGAAAGATGCATTCCGCAAGGCTTTAACTGCCCCCATAAAAGATCGCGGATACGACCTCTCTGGTGAGGCATTGAACCGTGAAGCCAACTTCGGCACGAATGGCGGAACACTAAAGATGAAACATGGCGCGGTTGTGATCGCGGCAATCACATCCTGTACGAACACATCCAATCCTTCCGTGCTGATTGCAGCTGGGCTTGTGGCAAAGAAAGCTGTCGAAAAAGGCTTGAACGTCAAGCCCTACGTCAAGACATCTCTCGCACCTGGTTCACTGGTTGTAACCGAATATCTAAAGAGCGCAGGTCTGCTCGAACCACTTTCCAAGCTCGGTTTCAATGTGGTGGCTTACGGCTGCACAACATGCATCGGAAATTCCGGGCCTCTGCCTGGTGAAGTAGCCAAGGCTGTCACAGGGGGTGATCTGATTGCTTCAGCAGTCATTTCTGGTAACCGCAACTTCGAGGGACGTGTGCACCCGCTGGTGAAGGCCAATTATCTTGCTTCCCCCCCTCTTGTAGTGGCGTATGCGCTGGCCGGCACTGTGGATATTGACCTGGATAACGAGCCGCTTGGCACAGATAAAAACAACCAACCTGTATATCTAAAGGATTTGTGGCCCAGCCAACAGGAAGTAAACGAAGCGATTGAGGCAAATGTCAAGGCGGAGATGTTCAAAGCCAAATATGCTGATGTGTTCTCAGGCTCGGACATGTGGAAGGAGATAAAGGTCAAGGAAGGTGATCTCTTTGAGTGGCGTGATGACTCAACCTATATCCATCACCCACCCTATTTTCAGACTTTGACCCTCGATGTGCCAACCATCCAGCCAATTCAGGATGCGCGGGTGCTTGGAATATTTGGAGACTCCATCACCACCGACCATATCTCGCCTGCGGGTAACATTGCGGCGGATTCGCCTGCTGGAAAATTTCTGCAAGAGCACGGAGTCCAGCCCAAGGACTTTAATCAATACGGCACACGCCGCGGCAATGATCTGGTAATGGCACGCGGTACGTTTGCAAATATTCGCTTGAAGAATGTGATGGTCGCGCCAAAAGAAGGCAATTGGACAAAACATCAGCCCTCAGGTGAGGTTATGTCCATTTTTGACACGGCAATGAAATACAAGGAAATCGGTATATCATCCGTCGTCCTCGCAGGCAAGGAATACGGTACAGGCTCCAGCCGAGACTGGGCGGCAAAAGGTCCCATGCTGCAAGGCGTGAAGGCGGTTATAGCCGAGTCATTTGAACGTATACACCGCTCGAATTTAGTTGGCATGGGTGTGCTTCCACTTAGATTCGCCCAGGGACAAAATGCCGAATCACTTGGATTGGACGGCAGTGAAGTCATCTCCATAGAAGGGCTGAATGACCAGGTGAAACCGCAGAGCGAGGTCACGGTCAAGGCGAAAAAACCTGGTGGAGAAGTTGTTGAGTTCAAGGCGACTGTTCTGTTGAACACGGATGTTGAAGTGAATTACTACCGCAACGGCGGAATTCTGCACACAGTGTTGAGGAATTTGGTAAAGTAACTTTTCCCAGATTGCCGCCATCGGTGATATTTGATAAAAGTCCAACAGAAGGGGATAGAGATTAATTTAGGTTGATAATAAAAGAGGCGGTCATCTTTCGCGAAAGATGACCGCCTCTGACTGCCAATCCTATCTTTTCTTTCCCTTTAGCTCATCGCGGAAAATGACACTCATGACCACGCTGACTAGGCTGATAACCAAACTACCAAGCAGGGCAGTCCAAAAGTCAGCCACGGAGAGACCGATCCCAAACACCTGCCCGACCCTGCTAGTGAGCATCAGCACCAGGGTGTTGATAACGAGGGTGAATAAACCCAAAGTGAGGATGATCAGCGGACAGGTAAGAAATTTCAACAATGGGCGCACAAGCGCATTTAGCAATCCAAATATGAGTGCCAGCCACAGCACGCCAGTCCAATCGCCGCGGAGTTGGATGCCAGGGACGATCAATACTGCGGCATACAATCCAACTGCATTGATAGCCCAGCGAATTATAAATTTTGTCATTCGTTCTCCTTTCATTGACATGTTTGAAAAATATTCACGTTACATATAAATACGTAAAAGTTGTTATAAAGTTGCCTGCATCCAGATCAGGGTGCGTAGTGGCGTAAAGCCTGCAGCTTGAATAGCCTTGTCAAATTCGCCTGCGGGAAATTCAAGCGCGATACTGGAATAAGAATGAGCTAACTCGCGCCGCGCCTGGAGCAACAACACGGTTAACGCTTGAGGGTCGGATCCTTCACCTGTTGCGGCAAAAAGAGCTTCTCCCCGCCCGTAGGGAATCCACGCAAGCGCTGCCTCCATGCTTCCTGAGCCTGTCAGCGAATGGCTTTTTTTGACTGCCGCCCACTGACGGACATTTACATCCACGAACAGCAAATACAGCCAGTTCCACAGACCAGGTCGAAGGGATGTAAATGTCCAGTTGCGGTGCCAGGCTAAAGTATCGGGGTAAAGACGTGAAAGCCAGTTGAGCTGAGTCTGCCAATTGTTTGGATTCCTGTCTGTGACGACAATATCTGTTTGCAAGGCGGGAGCATGCGGGTCGGTATGCGCCTGCCAGGAAGTGCGGCGGGCACGTTCAACAAAACCCAGTTTTGTGTAAAGGTCGATCGCGCCAGGGTTATCATCGCGGACGTGAAGCCAGATGTTATCCACATTTTTCTCGTGCGCATGTTGAATGGCACGCTCGGTCAGGGAACGTGCAATCCCCTTACGGCGGTGATCGGGATACACAGCAATATTTGCGATGAGATATGTATGCTGTTTATTGTGCCGATACGGGATGAGGCTGGCATTTCCAATAATTCTGCCGTTTTCCTCCCAAACATATCCACTCAATGGCAGGGATGTGGTCTCAACGGCATGATTCGCCCACTTTAGAAATGAGTTGTCTTTCCCTGCACGACGCATGTCCTGCACATACCGTTTCCCATCGCCATCCATGGTGCTGGAAAAGCAGGCTTCGATCAGGTCTGCCACAGCAGACAGGTCTCGTAAAACATTAAGCGGACGCAGGTTGGAATGCGCCTCAGCCCGCGCAGGAATGGTAATGGAGGACATTGGGATATTATAGCCCCATGTTTGGCAGGGGTAAACTCACCGGTGTGCAGCACATAAACATTTAACTTTGATGCAATTCGCACCTCCCACACTCCTTCCATCCCCTGTATAATGGAGCGCAATGATTAAATTTACCATTCCGGGTCAGGGCGATTATGAAATTGAACATCTTGTGATGGATGTGAACGGTACACTGGCAATAGACGGTCAGCTTATTGATGGTGTGGCAGGGAAGATCACCACTTTGCGAACCCAATTAACCATACACCTGCTCACAGCAGACACACATGGAAAACAAGCCGCCATGGACCAACAACTTGGATTATCTGCCGTGCGAATTTTACCGGGCGGAGAGGCTCTGCAAAAAGCGAATTACATCCGCAGGCTGGGCAGTGAAAAAGTGATAGCCATCGGGCAGGGTGCAAACGACGCAGAAATGCTTGAAACTGCACGCCTGGGTATTTGTGTGCTGTCTGTGGAAGGGGTCTCAAAAGATTCCCTGCTTGCCGCCGACCTGGTCGCGCCAGACATACTTTCGGCATTGGATCTGCTCGAAAAACCTTTGCGTATTGTTGCCAGTTTGAGAAAGTAAAATCAAAACGCAGGAGGGAACTCCTGCGCTCCAAAATAAAAACCCTATGTCTTTTTCCAACAACCCCATTATTCCCACTGAACCACCTCCGCCGTCTGTACTTGATGCAAATGCGGCGGCATCTGCTCGCAGCCGTCGCAGACGAGCCAACCGCCGTGAAATGTTCCCCGCAGACGCCGAAGGGCAGGCTGCGCTCATCTCTGCACTTTCGCGCCGCGCTTATCCATCCATTGAATTATTCGTATTCTCTCTGGTATGCGGCGCGATCATTGGACTGGGCTTTTTGCTCGATTCGCAGGCAGTACTCTTGCTTGGAATTCTCATCACGCCACTGATGACACCCTGGGTGGGTTTCCTGCTCGCCATACTAACTGGCGCACCGCGTTTTCTTTTTGAAACGCTCATGGCGTTATTCGTCAGCGCTGTCATCGTTTTTATTGGCGGCTTGCTGACCGGGTTTGCCGCACGTCTTTTCCTGCCGATGACGCTTAGCAATGTCTTCATCCATGCACGCCTGTGGATTCCTGAGCTGGTAGTGCTAGCCATCGGGGCGATCACTTTGGTGGCATCCTTTGCACAATCGGAAAATAAACCAGTTCTGCCAAGCGTTGTCATTGCCTATGCATTTTATTTACCCATCAACGCAGGTGGCTTTGGGCTTGGCTCTGGCGTGGCAGGCATCTGGCCCCAGGGTATTTTGGTATTCGCGGTCCACTTTACATTGGCGAGCATTTTTGGTTTGCTGACTCTCTTTGCGATAAAACTTCGCCCCACGGCTCGGGGAATTATCTTCAGCGGGGTCACACTTGTTCTCTTCGCCGGAGTTCTGTTCATCTTAATGGGATCAGGGTTCCCTTCACCGACTCAAGTGATCGCTGCAACATCCCTGCCCCTTCCCACGCTAACAGCTGAGCAAACCATCATTCCCTCCCCCACCCCAAGCCTGACCGCCACAACGACGAGCAAGCCCGCACCATCAAAGACTCCCACCATCTCGTTGACAGCCTCCACCACATCGACGGATGGCACGATCACAAGCACTGCGGCAATAACATCCACTGCAACAAATACAATAGTCTCTCCAAGTGCAACGCCGTCCACACCTACCGCCACAATTTCCACTACCATGACCAATGAGCCGCAGTTAATTTCAGGCAAGGTCAGCGCCAGTGAAGGTGGCGGCGCAAACCTCCGTCAAACCCCCAACGGTAAATATTTGATGACACTGGATAACGGTACGATTGTGGAAATATTTTCCGATTTTAAGCAGGTGAACGGCGTAGCGTGGATTCATGTTGTTGTGACCCGAAACGGTCAACTTGTGGAAGGCTGGTTATTGGAATCAGTGGTGAGTTATGCCACCCCTGAGCCAAATTTCAATCCATCTGTAACGCCAACAACTGGTGTAACACCTGCCCCGTAAAATAACAACAGTCATTTTCAGGAACACCCTTTACAGGGAAGCGGCGCCTCCCATAACTTTGGAAATTACTTTACCAAAGAGGGCAGCATCCTTACCATTACATATAAATCATTGGAGAAACTACATGCCCATTCATTTTGGAACCGACGGCTGGCGTGCCGTCATCTCAGACAGCTTTACATTTGACAACCTTCGCATCGTGGCGCAAGCCATTGCCGACGCAGTAGCTTCAGATCATTGGGATAAATCTGCCAACGGCGGAAAACTCCCCGAAAAAAACAAGATCGTAGTCGGTTATGATACCCGCTTCCTCTCCGACCGCTTTGCAGGCGAAGTGGCACGCGTGCTTGCCGCGAACGGATTCAACGTGATGCTGGCACAATCTGATTCACCGACACCCGCCATCTCATTTTCGGTCAAACACCATGCAGCAATCGCGGGCATTATGATCACTGCGTCACACAATGCGCCACGCTATAACGGCTTGAAACTTAAAGGCGCATTCGGCGGATCAGCTTTATCCGAGCAGTGCCGCCGCGTGGAAGTGTACATCAATGATAACGAAGAACAGGCGCGCGGTCCCAACTTGATGGATTTCAAAAAAGCGCGTGACGCAGGCTTGATCCAAAAATTTAATCCCCTGCCATCTTATTTTGAACATCTTCACACATTGATCAAAACCGATATCATTGCAGACAACCCGCAGCGTTTTGTGGTCGATGCGATGTACGGCTCAGGACGCGGCGTGATCAAATCCTTTTTGCAGGGCACAGGCTGTGAGATCGCAGAAATCCGCGGCGAGATGAATCCCGGCTTTGGCGGTGTGCATCCTGAACCAATTGCCAAATATCTTGGACCGCTTGCCAGCGCAGTCAGTTCGGGAATGGGAAACTTCGGCGTTGTCACTGATGGCGATGCAGACCGCATCGGCGCAATGGATGAACGCGGAAATTTTGTTGACCCACACAAGATCATGGCATTGGCTTTAAAATATCTGGTGGAAAAACGCGGCTGGACAGGCTCCGTTGTCCGCACTGTATCAACCACACGTATGATTGACCGCCTGGCAAAACGTTACGGATTGACCCTGCACGAAACTCCCGTGGGATTTAATCACATTGCTGATTACATGATGAAGGAAGATGTTCTGATCGGCGGCGAGGAATCCGGCGGCATTTCGTTCAAAGGACACATCCCTGAAGGCGATGGCCCCTTGATGGGCTTGCTCATCGTGGAGATGATTGCCTCAACAAACAAATCACTGCATGATATGGTAAACGACCTGCTCGAAGACGTAGGGCCAGCCATGTATGAGCGAGTGGACTTGCGGCTCAGCCGCCCAGTTGCCAAAGCCGAAATGACAGATTTCCTGACCCAAAAAGCACCGAGTGAGATCGGGGGGCAAAAAGTGGATGAGGTTAGCCAGCGCGACGGTGTAAAATATATTATGGCTGACGACTCGTGGTTGCTCATCCGCCCGTCCGGCACAGAGCCTGTCCTGCGTGTTTATGCCGAAGGCAGAACACAAGAGATGGTAAAGGCGTTGATGGGATATGGCAAGACAGTTGCTGAAAGTGTAGTATAGGAACCAGGTAATAAATCATGAAGGGTTAATAATGATTTACCCCATAGGGCGATTTTGAAAATAACAAGTGCCGTACCTGTCTTTTCTACAGATACGGCACTTGTCTTATTACCTGCCGAAAATTCCCAGCCACAACTGATACAACCCAAAACAAAACAAGGCGATCGCGGAAGCTCCCAATAATAGGCGATTCACCTTTGGGCCAATCCGCGATGCGACCCCAAATACAAGAATAATCACCACCAGACTGCCGACCATGGTTATATAGAACCCTGCCAGGAACCCAATTCCGTTGACTGGTGTTTCGCGCCATCCTTTAAGTAAAATGGGACCGGTCACTAATGTCCAGAAAATATACGGATTGGGGTTGAAGGCATTCATCAACGCGGCTTTAAACAGACTTTGTTTATTGGTGGATTCTGGTTGTAACGCTCGCAGGTCAAAGTTTTTCCACGATTTATATGTGCCATAGGCAAGGTGCAAAATGAATAACCCGCCCACAATATAAAGAGATTGTTGCAGCCATACAGGTACTTGACTCAGGACCAACAGGCAGACCAAAATAATCGGACCATCACTCACCAACGGGGCTAGTGCTGCAGGCAGAGTCCGTCTCCAGCCGCAGGTCAAGGTTTGAGATATAAGGTATGTCTGAAATGGCCCCGGTTGTGAAGCAGCAGCAAGTCCATAACCAATGCCTTGAAATAAATAAATCCACATGAAATATTATCTTCCCAATGCCTGTTTAACAGCCGCGTAAACATCCACCACACCATAACCATGCGTGTAACTGGGCGTATCGTCACTGAAACACCCCACAGATGTATCGCCGGTGTAGGGCTGGGCTGTATCAATGATAAGTTGTTCAGTCGCTTCAATATTGCCGATCAAATCAGGCCGGGCTGACCAGATCAATGCCACCACTCCAACCACATGCGGCCCTGCCATCGAAGTGCCGCTGTTTGCGCCATAAGTACCTTGCGGGAGCGATGAGAGAACATCCACCCCTGGTGCAACAATATCAGGTTTGGTTCTGCCCGAGCCGTCAGCCGTCACAGGACCCCGACTGCTGAAATCTGCCATATCTCCAAATTGGTTAACTGCACCGACAGAAAAAGCAGAGTCATACAATGAAAGCGGAGTCTCAACAGTCTCGCAATTCGGTCCATCATTGCCAGTGGATACAACCACAAAAATACCTGCATTTCGCAAATTATCTGTTGCATGCAACAATGCACTCGGGTCACAGCCTTCAATTGTTGGGCATCCCCAGGAATTATTAACGACATGCGCGGCCTGGGTTGGATCGCCGTCAGTCAACGGGTCGCCGCCATATGGAAATGGTGCAAGCATGAATTGCATACAATCCAAATATAATGCGGGGTTGGCAAGGTTGCGATCCAGGTTCACGCAGCCGATCCACCGGGCTTCGGGTGCTACCCCGATACCATTTGAACCGAGAATTATGCCTGTTGTATGCGTGCCATGTCCGCCTTCGTCGTTGGGAGAGGATGTGCCATCCCAGGGATCAAACCAATTGTAGTCATCGTCCGTGTTGTAACCGCGATACTGCTTTTGAATTGCAGGGTGATTTCCATCCACACCCGAATCTGACTGTCCCACCACAATGCCTGCGCCACGCACATTAAACTCACTCCACACTTTATCCGCGCCAATCATGGAGATATTCCACTGCACCTCGTCCTCAACTTGAGTCAAATATCCAGGCGAAGGCAAATCATCTGGAACAGCACGAAGGCGCGGGCTGGGCAAAACACGATCCACCTCAGGGCGGGTCAAAAGATACAACCTTACTAAAGCCCCGCCGTGCACCTCCATTGCATTTTCCAAATAGTAGGGTGTATATTCAATTCCCGCTTTATCGAAAAAATCGCGCAATTCCATCTGTGTAGCATTGGCATGCGCTGTCAATTTTTTGTATGAGGTAACCAAGCGTTTATCATGGTCTTTGATATGTGCCACATCTGAAATATCCAGTTGATCCTTCATGATCACGAAGAGTCGATCACCATAACTTCCTGGATTGCCGAAGATGAAAAATATGGCAACGACGGAAACCCATACAACACCCACACCCGTCCAACCGATAATATATGACACACCCCTCTCAATTCGGACGGGTGCAGGCACGGAGCATAAAATCAGCGTGATGAGACTCGCCATCAATCCAATACCAAAAACAAGAGCAGAAGTTTTCAACGCGATGTTCCCAATATCACCAAGGACAAAGGTCAGTTCTGTGGAATCGAACATCGCCATCGCCGCAAAAGTCAGCATAGATATGACCGCCCAAGTTGCAGCTTTCGATGGCAGGACAGCTGAGATGGCAAATGCAAATGGTGGAAGTATGGCAAGCAGAATCAATTGGGAACCATCATAGCCAAAAGATGATGCAAGCAGGGCAAGCACGGTGCCAATTCCTGCGCCGTTGAGAAATCTATTTTCGGTGGTCATATTTATCAAAACGGCTGCGAACAAACCAAATGAAAGGCTTGCCAATAAGCTGAGAAAAGCATCGCCACCCGAACCAAACGAGCCATAGACTGTAAAAGGGATGACGCCGATGCCTGCCACGATCAAACCAAGGGGTAGTGATTTTAGATCCCAGGAAATTTTTTCTTTGCGAAACCAAATGACGATGAGCGCTGCGATCATCGCGATCATGAATTGTATAATTGAACCGAGTTGATCGTTGTTGGGGCCGACCGTCCGTAGCAGCAAGCCAGGAAAAGCCATCAACGAAGCAATAAAGAAATTCGCGTACACGGGCTTGAAACGCTCATCCTTTGTAAAATACCAGAGAGCCACGGTGATCGTAGTCATCAACAGCCCCTGCGCTGCAAGACCAATAGGACCCGCCCACGCAAGATTCTTGGTACTTAGAGAGATGATCGCACTCTGTTCTGTTGTCCACAAGACAAAGTGATAAACCAACAGGCACAAAGGCGCTGGAACTACGAATAACACGAACACCCATAACGCGCCTGTGGAACGGTGTGTTTTTTGGAAAATCAATTCATTTTCTGCCAATTGACACTCCTGACGATTTATAATTTTTCCATTACCAAGTACGTACTTACTCCGCCCCGCCTTCCACACCTGCAATAAACTCAGGCTCAATCGCCTTGTGCGGCTGGACTTTAAATATCTTAAATCCCCATTGCACCGCTGGACCAATCAGAAGGGCAAAAACCACTGTACCAATTCCTGCGGGACCGCCTAGCAGCCAGCCGATGGCCACAACTGTCACCTCAATAATCGCACGTGCCACTCGGATACTAACCCCCGTGGTGCGTTTGATCGCCAGCATCATACTATCACGTGGACCCGCGCCCGCATCCACTCCGATATAGATGGCACTTGCCAGCCCCATTAAAAAGATGGCAAGTAATAACATGCCAATTTGCATGGGTAGATTATCGGTCACTGAAGGGATAATGGAAAGCCACATATCTTCCCAGGGGCCAATGGACAGGATGTTTGCAAGAGTGCCCCAGCCAAGTTTTTCACGCAGGATCAATGCACCTGAAAGCACTGTAAATCCCATCACAACGGTCATTGTGCCGATCGAAATTTTCAGCATCGGAGCCAGTGCAACTTCCAACACAGCCCAGGCGCTTGTTCCCAAATTACCGCGAATCATCAAGGTTATTGCCAGTCCAAACAAGAAAAAACCAATTTGAATTCTAAGAAAGTCACGGGGAAAGGTATTCCAGCGAATAGGTTTGAACATGAGTCTCCAGTTATTAATATTATGTCACTCCGGTACTTGTGCGTGAGCAAGGGTGTGAAGGTTCTCTTTGCCCAACATGATCCCCCTTAAAATTGAGGATTGATTCATCGGGAATGACACCCTCTCCGTAAGGATATGAATTTCAGGGATGATACCATGATGTGATAGACTCGCCGCATGGCACAGATATTCGAAACCCACCGTGATCCATTTACCATCAGCACGGACCCTGCCCGATTGGATATGAACGCCGTGCATAATTTCCTCACCCGCTCCTATTGGGCGGGAACCCGTCCGCGCGAGTACACAGATGCAGCATTTGCCAACTCACTGGTCTTCGGCATCTATGAAGGCTGCCATCAAATAGGCATGGCACGGGTAGTAACCGACACAATCATTGTCGCCTATCTTTGCGATGTCTTTATCCATGAGGATTTTCGCGGGCATGGCTTGGGCAAGTGGTTGATGCAGACCGTGCTCGAACACCCTGACCTGAAATTCGTCCGCCGTTGGCTGCTTACCACAAATGACGCACACGGCTTCTATAAACAGTTTGGTTTTGAACAACTCCCCGAAGTTGAAAAATGGATGCAGCGTCTGCATCCATTTCCAGGTGAATAAAGTTCAACGCAATCACGATGGGCTGCGCTTAAAGCGCGGTCTACTTGTTTCCGACTCGGAGTATGTTCGCCAGGATTAATCTCCACCGCAAACGCGACCAACTCTTGATCGCGTCCTTTACTTCCATATGTGTTGGGGGTAAAGGAGAAAACAGGCTGCGCAAGAAAAGTTCGGTTATTTGTCTGATCTCATCATAAGCAGGCACAAGCAAGTTTTGCGTGCGGGGAGAAACCTTCAATGCTGACAGACGCTCCATTAGTGCGAGAGAATATGCGTGTGCTGTTTGGCTTTTCAAAGAGTACCCTATGACAGGTCGTGCAAGGCGGCGCAAACGCTCGTACAAAAGCTGAAGTGTTCGCAAGGGGGCCGATCGATGGAGGCGAAACAAGTCGAATCCAATCCACAGAAAGCCACAGATAAGTATGATGAGAGCAGGGAGCCATAAATTTATAAACAGACCTTGAAAGAAAAGAGAAATCTTCTCTTCCAAAAGCGGCTCCATGGGCAATGCTTCTTCAATAGGTGGCGCGGTTTGTTGTTTTTTTTCTTCATAAAGGATCGCGGGCTGGCTGGCGGTAGGTTCAAACTCCACCCAGCCGATGTTTGCAAAATAGATTTCAACCCATGAATGGGCATGGTTTTCAGTGACAATATATTTTGCACTTTCAAAATCGTAAGTCCCATTGGCATACCCAATTACCAGTCGTGAAGGCAAACCCGCGGCACGGGCTAGCACAGCCATCGAGGTGGCGTAATAGTCACAATACCCCTGCTTGAGGTCAAATAAAAAATAATCTACCGCATCACGCCCAGGAGGAGGTTGGTCAACTTCGAGCGTGTATGGGAAAGTGCGCAGATATATTTCTATGGCAAGCGCGCGGTCATACGGAGTCGATGCCGAAGCCGTCAGATCACGCGCCAATGCATGGACACGCGCAGGTACTGAGACAGGCAGTGATAGAAATTGACGGCGAACCCAATCAGGATATACGCTGGGAGATTCACGCAATGCGCGGACATTCACATTCAACTCCAGAGATTCAGCTTGATACGCTTTCACTGAAGCCAATGCAGCTGGCATATTGGAGTAAAGCAGCGGGCTATTTTCAGCCTTGCGCAGCCATGCAGCCTTGAACGGCACATCTGCACTCCGAAGAGCCCCCGTCCAATATAGCCGATCACCTGCTTCGTTGGGGAATGTCACTGACTGCGTCACAAGTCTATAATTTGGTGGAATCTCAGCGATCAACATTTCATAGGGTGCCACATCATCGCCAAATGCAGCTGGATTCCACCAGCCTTTCCCGGTGTACACCTGATAGGTGAGTGTGCGCCAATAATGACGCTGAACAGTCACATGTGCAATTTCGGGCAAGGGAGGCAACTCGCCGGTGGAGATTTTCATCACCAATTGTCGCGAGAGGTCGGGACCGGCCGTGATCAAATGCGAGCGAGGCAAACCGCTTGTGACTCTGGCAATATCCGCATTATCTTTTACAGGCTCAAGTCCAAACGACTCACCCTGGGACTCTGTTATATCCCCGTTCCTTTCACGCATTCTTTCCAAAAAATCTTCGACCGAAATCGAGGAGGCGAAAACCGAAAACGCCATCAGCGTGATGGTCAGCGCAGCCACAACGCCAAGTGTATCGAGACTTGTACTTTCAGAGTAATCCGTTTTTGAAAGTTCCCAATGATTTTTTTGTTCGGCAAAACTTGTCAACCCCAACAGAAATAAAAGCAAACCAAGATGCAACCAGAGAAGCTCGATCTCTTCACCGGTGTAATTGATGATGAATGCCATTAATAGTGTTGTTGGAAACACCCCGCTAAACAAATGCTTCTGGCGATACATCTGCCAGCCCGCCCAAGCCGCAACCAGCCACAAGACCAGGCACCAGATAAGCGTACGGATAACAGGATCCTCAATTTCGACCCCATTCAAAAATCCTGAAAGCCATAGAACGAACCGCTTGCCAAGTCCCATGATTTTTTGAATCAATTCTTCTCTTGCCAGGAGCAGGGATAAAAAATCCACGGGTGAGTGAGAGACGGGGAAGGGGAATTTGATAAGTGATGTAATCAAGGTGAACGAGCCTTTTATCGCCCCACACAGGGAATTCCACAGCCCGCCAATGCGAATGATCAATGCCAGTGGGCCAAGTCCCAAAAGAATGATTGCCCCCGATATTTTTTTTACGCTCGATCTGCTTAATCCCTGTGCAATGAACATGCCCAAAAAAGTAATCGGCAATAGCAGACTCAAATCTGCGCCGTGCAGGAGATTCATCAATGCAATGGGCAGGCATGCCAGAGCTGCGGACGAAAGCAAAAACCTCACATCCTGAATTCTGAACAGCCCTTTCAGAAATTCAAGATTCATCCCAATTTCCTCCATACCATGTCACCTGGCGGACGTGCAGAAACAGCTTTGCCGGTCGGCATGATGCGCCATTCCCATTGTCCGCGCCATCCCGGGCGAGCCTCGGGTCTCAGGAGCAGGCTTCGATCCAGAACAAAGCTTGAAATTCCTCTTTGCACGAGAATTTGCAAAAGCGTGTCCGCATGATCCAGCGAGCCAAAAGATGCCGGATCCATCAGCAGAATGGTGGGGGTGATTCCGCGCCACATTAAGAAAGTTAGCGATGTCAACCATTCACTATTTATGGATGGGGTGATGATGATCAGACTCGTGCGATGGCCAAGCGTTGGGGCGGCACGTTCAAGTAGATCAGAAAGGGGCAGGTTGCCAGGCTTAAGCGTGGAAAGCGCACGCATGATCTGGAAACGATGGCCCTCCTCCTGTTTTGGTTTCAACCAGACAGTTTGATCTCCGTTTGTGAGCAGTCCCACCGAATGACGGGCGCGCAACCCACGGTCTGCAAGCGACGCGGCGAGGATGACCCCCAGCTCAAGGGTTGACTCCCAGCCATGACCAACCTGAGTATTTGCATCAGCATCCAGCACTATCCACCAGTCGTTTGCGGGTGTGCCATCCATCACGCGTGTGTAAAGAGCATTACGCCGTGCGGTCGTCGGCCAGTGAATTTGCCTCAATGCGTCGCCGTATTGATATTCATGGACTGTGAGCGCGTTCACGGTTTGCTCCAGAGAATTAGGACGCGGACGCCCATCCCCAAGCCACCCCCCTGGGGTGATCTCTACTAGAGGCAGCGGGATTACCGGCGGCATGACTACCAACGTGGCGCTTTCAGGGTGATACACCTCAACATTAAATATGCCAAGCGGATCGCTGCTGCACAGTGTTGTGCCGCCAAGTGTGTAGACCCCGCGCTGCGTACATACACCTGTCGTATGCCATGTGCTTGATTCCTGACTACCAATACCGATGGCTCGCGCGGCCGAATAATCGGGCAGAGTTGAATGATCAACCACCTCAACCCATGTGGCAGGTGCTAATCCATCGTTCGTTAATGTAAATTGTTCTTCGAGCTTGTCACCCACCTGTGCCCATGCAAAACGGACTTCACGCGTCAGATGCATGTGGTCTCTCAATGAACGCGCCCACAACCAGCTAATCAACCATGCTCCACCGAAGGTGGTCACCATTGCCTGCCAAACTGCGGATGGATCAATCAACTGCATCACCACCATCCCGATTGTCAACAAAGGCAACAACACGGAGTTAAGTCTCACGCGCGTGGTCATGATTCCATTATAAGCTTTGTTGCGGTAAGATAGACACATGCCAATTACTCTCAACCCAAATCGTGAAAAAAGTATACTGCGGCGCCATCCTTGGATTTTCGCCGGAGCAATCCACCATGTGGACAACGATCCAGCCTCAGGCTCAACCGTTGAGTTGATCTCATCTGATGGGCTTTTCCTCGCCCATGCATCCTACTCCCCACATTCCCAAATCCGCGCACGTGTATGGACTTTTATTGATGAGCCTGTTGACAAGGATTTTTTTCGCCGAAAAATCAAGGCTGCAATTAATGTGCGTCAAAGATTGAAAATGGAAAGTCTCACAAACGCTTATCGCCTGCTGCACGCCGAATCAGACGGCATCCCGGGCTTGATCGTTGATCGTTATAACAACGTGCTTGTCCTGCAATCCCTGACCGCCGGCTCTGAATTCTGGAAGGAAACCATCGCCGATATTTTGGTTGAAGAAACAGGCGTCCAAAATATCTATGAACGTTCCGATGCCGACGTACGCGAACTTGAAGGGTTGAAACCGCTGGTTGGAATATTACGCGGCAAACCAGAAAATCAATTACGCATTACGGAATACGGACTGCATTTTCAAGTCAACATTGCCACAGGTCATAAGACCGGCTTCTATCTTGACCAAAGCCACAACCGTCACCGAGTAGGCGAGTTTGCCAAAGACTGTGACGTGTTGAACTGTTTTTGCTACACAGGCGGATTTTCCATTCACGCTTTGGCAATGGGAGCCAAGTCCGTCCTGTCTGTTGATTCATCTGCCGATGCACTTGCGTTACTTGAAGAAAATATCGTACTCAATGACATCCCCGCCAACCGTCACACCTCTCTCGAAGGCGATGTCTTTCAATTGCTCAGAAAATTTCGTGACGGGAATCGTTCGTTCGACATGATTATTCTTGATCCGCCAAAATTCGCTCCAACTGCCGCCCATGCTGAAAAAGCCTCACGCGCCTACAAAGACATCAACCTGTTGGCTTTCAAATTATTGCGACGTGGTGGAATGTTATTCACTTATTCCTGTTCAGGCGGAATTGACGCAGCACTCTTTCAAAAGATCGTAGCATCCGCAGCACTCGATGCAGGCACCGATGCGACGATCATCGAGCATTTATCACAGGGGAGGGACCACCCTATCAGCTTACATTTCCCGGAGGGTGCTTATTTAAAAGGACTGGTTTGTGTGAAGTCCTATTGATTCATTAAAAAGCAAGTCCCAAGGCCGCTGGCTGCTCCAACCCACAGTGCCGTACCTCGACCGTTACTATTTCTGCGCCTGTCCTTTCACATCTCATGTCCTAATAATAAATAAGGTCTAACTACCGATCATTTTTAAAAACACTTCCACAACCTTCGGGTCAAATTGTTTTCCATTTTGTTCCTTGATATATGCCAATGCTTTCTTTTTTGTCCATGCTTTTCGATAGGGGCGTTCACTAGTGATCGCGTCCCATACATCTGCGATGGCAAAGATGCGCGCCGCAAGTGGAATCTGTTCGCCGCTCAATCCACGCGGGTAGCCTGTACCGTCCCATTTTTCATGGTGACAATAGGGAATATCCAGGGACTGGCGCAGGTATTTGATTGGTTGAATCATTTCATATGCAAATTGGGGATGGCGGCGCATAAGAACCCATTCTTCTTCTGTTAATTTCCCTTCCTTAAGCAGGATGTTATCGGGTACTCCCATTTTTCCAATATCGTGCAATAAAGCACCACGCCGAATATGGAGTAGTTCACCATTTTTTATACCCATTTCTTTTGCAAGCGACAGGGTTAGTTCGGTAACCCGTCGTGTGTGGTTTTCTGTTTCTTCGTCACGCAGATCCATTGCCCGTGCCCAACCTTCAATGGTGGCATCATAGGCGGTGATTAGTTCAAGATTAGCACGTTGCAGGTTCTCAAAAAGTTGAGTTTGATCTATGGTAATGGCCGCTTGCCCCGCCAGGGTTTCAAGGAAATCCAACCATTCTGGATTAAAGGGTAAGATTGTGCGATTAAAAATCTCCAGAACACCTTTGATCTCGCCTTTGGCGGTAAGTGGCACAGCATAATATTCTAAAAAACCTTCGCTCTGCAGAATGACTGCGCGCGTGAAGGTGGATCCTGCTTCGGGGAGGTTGGAGATATGCACTGTGCGGCGTTCAAAAGCTGCGCGCCCGGCAAAACATTCGCCAAGACGCAAGTGCGTCTGTTCAATGGCACGGGTACGGAAACCCTGCCCGGCAACGTAGTCCAAAATTTGAAGGTACGGATGGAATAAAAGTATATCAACAGCATCCACACCCAGTTGGGCAATGGTTTGGCCGATGACTGTATTTAGGATGGGGTACAGGTCAAATGAGGAGGATATCGCACGGTCTATCAGGTGCAGTGCCTGCAGTTGATCCAGTCGGCGCGTAGTTTGCTCACGCAGACGCGCCGAGTGGATGGCACCGGCGGCATGTGAGGCAAAGAGGGAAAGCAGCCGTTCATCGGCTTCGGTAAACTTGCGGGTGGAATTGCCAACCTCTTCCGCAGTTAAAACACCAATTAATTCGCCTCCATAAAGCATCGGCACTTCAAGGACAGCATGGATGAGAATTTCCTCAAAGACTGGAGAACGACCTTCCCAGACAGAATAATCATCTATCCGTATTGGTTGATATGTTTGTGCTACGCGCCCCGCTACCCCATCATTAATTTGTAAACGTGTTCCAATTGGTGTGGAATGCGTACTGTCCACGGTCAGTTCCAATTCCTTGGTCTCAGAAAGATAAAGATAGATTCCACCTGATGAAGCTCCAAGCAGTTTTCTGGCGCGATCCACAATGGCATTCAACATCGCATTCAGCTCATTTTCTGATGAAAGAGCATTGCTTGTTTCATAAAGTGCCGCAAATTCCTGAGCGCGGCGTGCGGTCTCTTCACGCAGGTGTGCCGAATGAAGTGCCCCTGCAGCCTGGGCGGCAAAAAGTGACAACAGGCGTTCATCAGATTCAGTGAATGTTCGATCTGAATCGCCCATCTCTGCCACATTCAATACACCGATCAAGTCTCCTCCAAAGAGCATGGGCACTTCAAGGACGGCATGAAATAAGATATCGTCGTATATATGTGAACGTCCAGCCCAGGTTGAATAGTTATCGATCCTCATTGGTTGTTTTGACTGTGCAACGCGTCCAGCCACACCCTCACCAGGGCGCAGGGTTGTACCAATGGGTATGATCGGCGTTGTGGTAACCACTATTTCCAGATCACCACTTATCCGATCGCAAAGATACATGGCACCCGTGGTAGTATCCAATAACGTTGTAGCATGTTCAACAATACTCTTTAGCAGGGTATTCAAATCATTGTTTGCAGAGAGGGCATTGCTGGTCTCGTATAACGCAGCAAATTCTTGAAAGCGCCGTTTTGTTTCGTCGAACAGGCGGGCATTTTGCAGAGCCAGGGAGGCTTGGCCTGTAAACGCGCGCATTAATTCAATATGATCATTTGTAAAGAAATTCGGCTCGGTACTGTCAAGTGAGAAGAAGGCAATGACTTCATTGTTAACAATGATTGGTGCCCCAGCCCATGAGTGAACATAACTTGTTTCTGGCACATGTATCCAGCCTGGGTACTGTCCCACATCCGAAATGACAAAGGGTTGTTTGTTAATAAACATCCAGCGCAGATTTTCCACTGAGGCGATGTCAAAACCAAGTTTCATAATATTTTCAAAATCCCTCTCCCCCAGCTTCTTATATCCTCGCACCCTGGCAATATTACTCCTCTGGGTTTCGGGTCGAACAAGCATAATACTGGCGCCCTCAAATGGCACAACCTGTTCCAAAGCTTCCAGCAAATGATCCAGAATGAGCTCGAAGTCAAGACTTGCACTCATGGATGCGCCGGCACTCAACGCGTCGCGCAGTGCATCCGATATCTGTCGTTGTCTTCGTTCAGCCGCAAAAAGACGGGCATTTTCCAGAGCACTTGCCGCCTGATTTGCCAGCGTGGCTGTCAATCGTTCATCCGCACGGCTGAAAGCCCTGGGTTGTTCGCTTTCGATGCTGATAACTCCGATTACACGATCCCCAAGTTTCATCGGTACATAAAGACCAGATTGCAGTCCAGGATAGGTTTCCACATAATGTGGATCAGTGGATAAATTGTTTGACCTTATAACCTGTTTTTGCTTGACCGCCCAACCACTTAAACCCTGATTAGAATGAGCAACCAGCGTTTTAATGTGCTCCTCCACTTCACACCGTTCTGCTTCATTCTTCAAGCCTGGTTGATTGAACGCCAATAGTTCCAGGCTTTCATCCTGTGGGTGATATAAGCGGATAGTTGTATGGTGCCAGTCGAGTTTTTGTTCGAGCAATTCAATCACTTTTTTTCCTATCTCCCCCGGCTCATGAATCTGATTAATGGTCAACCCGCTTTCGTAGAGCGTTTCCAGTTCCATCACACGCTGGCGCATTTCGTCTTCCGCCTGTTTGCGGTCGGTAATATCATGCATCATGCCATGCATTAATTGCGGAATGCCATTTTCATCACGCAGCATGATTGCCTGGTCATGAAACCACAAGAGACGCCCACTGGCGTTCCACATGCGGTACTCGGCTTCAAATGGCTCACCATTTTGCACACATTGCAGGTATTTTTCGTCAATAAGCTCACGGTCATCCGGATGAACAAGAGTACCCCAGATACCAGGAGATTTTTGCAACCATTCCCCGGGTGAAAAACCCAATATGGTGTTGATCTGCGGGCTGACGTATATCGAATTAATTCCATTTCTTACATCATCAATATAAATAATGGCGGGGATTTGCTCTACCAGTGTGCGGTATTGAAGTTCACGTTCGCGCAGGGATTGTTCGGCTCGTTTTCGTTCGGTGATGTCTTGAATTACTCCATGCATTTTTACAAGGATATTCTGTGCATCAACCTCCAGTTCTCCCAAACCATGTACCCAACGCTCAGTCCCATCTTTTTTTCTGCATATCTTGTATTCCCGGTCAAAATGGACACGCTGGATCATAATATCATTTGTCAAATATTCTCTCATTTGCTGGCGGTGATCGGGATGAATAAGATCGAGCCACCCTTCCACAGAGCGGATATACATATCATCAATCCCAAATAGTCTGTCGAGAATGGCAGAACTATTCCACATACCAGTGGCAAAGTCCAGTACATAGCTCCCCATGTCTGCAATACTTTGCGCTTCTCGAAGTAATTTTTCGTTTTCACGCAGGCTCTCCTCCGCCTGTCTACGCTCAGTGATGTCACGCACGACAGCCAGAAGTTGATCCTCCCCGCCAATCTGCATACTTCGCAATGAAACTTCGGTCCAAAAAGTCTCCCCGGTCTTTTTTTGGGCAAGCCACTCAAAGACTTGCGGACCTTCCTCCAGAGCTTTACGCATTTTTTGCTGCACATCAAATTCAGAGTAGGGCGATTCATGAAAACTTAGATCTCTAAAATCCCTGGAAAGCACTTCCTCCTCAGAGTCATAACCGTACATTTTCAGCATTGATTCGTTAACATGCAACAATTGTCCGCCTGGTACAGCATGGATAAAAATCCCTTCTGTCGTGGCATTAAAAATTTCCCGATACTTACGTTCACTATTTTGCAGGTCTAAAATTGCTTGTTTCAACTCCCCTGTGCGCTGGCTGATACGCTTTTGCAGGATGCGATTAAAGATGACCAGGATAAGAATAATCAACAAGACAATCAAAGTGCCAGCCTGTAAATAAGGCTGGTATTTCTGCCAATAGTTTTCCTGTTGAGTACCGAACCAGAGATTGTCAATTGCCTGATATTCAGATTTACTGATACTGGCAAATCCACCTGTCACCAGGGCTAAAAGCCCATATTCTCCCTTTTTTACAGCACGATGAAATTCGCCGCTGAATAATGGCGCAGAATGATTAAACTGGTTTTGTAGTCCGTATTTGTAAAGGAAATAAAGCCCCGGTGGCTCGTCAATCACAAAGATGGTCTCTTCCCCCTTTTCCACCGCCTGGATAATTTCTTCATAGCTGTTGTAATAAACAAGCTCCGTTCTCCCCAGGTTGGATAAATACTCAGCATCCGCATCACCCGATTTGACAGCAACGCGAAACCCTCTCAGGTCATTTGCATCTGCAATGCCCGAGATGTTGTTATGAAAGAAGATCGGCACGTCAATGCTGGCATACGCATCTGTAAAATCATACATTTCAGCGCGCTCTTCGGTATAAAAAATGGTGTCAATCACATCAAAATCCCCGCCCGCCATTCCGCTTAGCGCATCCTCCCAGGGAATGGCTGATAGTTCAACCTTTACCCCTGTGTGCCTCTCCCAAAGCGCCCATTGGTCAACCAGAATGCCCTGTGGATTTCCCTGCTCGTCAAGAAATATGTAGGGCGGGTAGTTATCATCCATCACCACCCGTATGCTCGATACTGGTTGGGCAACCATGAAAGATGAAGTGTTGGTGCACGAAGCCAGACCCCCAAACAGGAAAACAGCAAGGAAGACCATCAACATATAATATTTTTTGTCATCCAGATATTTCATGATAAATTCTCTTTTAAATGATCCGAATATCATTCTGTGTCCATGATCACAGTTCGATTACGCCCAGCTACCTTGGCGGCGTATAAAGCCTGGTCGGCACGCAGCAGCAGGTTATCCACAGTATCAGGCTGCGCTGCATGATGAAGTAATTGAGCGATCCCGAGGCTGATCGTGAGGCTAAGCGGCCCTTTGTCTGTATCAATCTGCATGGCAGCAATACTGGCATGGATACGCTCGCCAAGTACCAGTGCTTCCTGTGTGCCGGTTTGGGGCAACAGAATAATAAATTCATCACCGCCATACCGCCCAAGCACATCCACAGAACGAAGTTGACTGGCAACCACCCGCGTGAGGTATTGCAATGCCTGGTCACCAATGGGATGTCCGAAGCCGTCGTTGATCAGTTTGAAATTATCTATATCGAACATTAACACAGAGAGCGGCGAATTATAGCGAAGAGCCATATTAAATTCATGCGCAGCAAGCTCGAACAGAAAACGACGATTGTGAACTCCAGTCAGCATATCAATGCGCGCCAGTTTTTGTTCGCGCGCAAAAGCTTGCTCGAGTTCCCGATGGGTAACTTCAAGTGCATCTTTTGCCTTGCGCAGCTCGGCTTCAGCTTCCTTGCGTGAAGTGACATCTGTATGCGTAGCCGTCATTCGCAATGGACGTCCTTGCGGGTCATACTCGACAATTTTCCCCTGGTCCAATATCCACCGATAACTCCCATCTTTGGCACGCAAGCGATATTCATCACGATGGACTGGCGTTTTTCTGTCGAGATGATCCTGCATGGCTTGCAATACCGATGCGCGGTCATCGGGATGGAGCAAATCTTCCCACAACTGGTATGTGGGTTCAATTTCTTTCAGGCTATAGCCCAGTATTTCCGCCCAGCGTTCATTCCGTAGTACCTCACCCGTTTGGATATTCCAGTCTGAATAACCCAACTGACTACCTTCCATCACTGCTGCCAGCCGGGCCTCCGATTCTCGAACAATTTCATCCGCCCGTTTGCGCGCGGTAATATCTCGCAGCATTCCTTCATGGTATAAAATATTTCCCTGTTCGTCATGCACATAATATCCATGATCTTCAACCCATATCTCTGAACCGTCCTTGCGCCTCATACGATATACATCAACTTCTTCCTGCCCGGTATCCAAAATATGACTGCCCCTTTCCTCGGGTAAGAAATAAAGGTCTTTTTTAATATCCACACCCAGCATCTCATCCCTGCTCGAATATCCAAACATCTTTACCAGAGCTGGGTTTACATCCACAAATTTTCCTGCATGTGTACTGCGGTAGATGCCATCCATCATATTATCAAACAGAGTGCGATAACGTTCCTCAGATCTTCTAAATTCTTCATTAACCAGCCTGCGCTCTGTAATGTCATGAATAATGGAAAAGATCGCCGGCTCTTCCTGAAAAGCGATCGGGGATGAATAGACTTCCACAGTGCGCTCTTCCCCACTGGCAAGCCGATGTGAAAAAATAAAATAATTACGTTCATTATTGAATGCCTTTTGCCGCTCCATTGTCACCTGTTCCGGCGGCAATATATTAATCTCCTGAATTGACATGCTGCATAGCTTTAATTTTGAATACCCATAAAAATTTACCGCAGCGTGGTTGGCGTCAAGAATGGCACCCGTTTTTGTTTCGATCAGCAGCATGACCGCAGAATGCCCCTCAAACATAAGATGGAAGATCTCTTCATCAAACCTGGCAGTTGATTTACTTTTCGAGGATTTCATTTTATGAGGCATTCAGTCTCTCCTGTTTACCTTACAGTGCAAAATTTATTTGAATCTGCCAGACTTCATCCTGCTACACTTAAAAAGCAGTAAAAGCCGGGAAGACTTGCAAACAAATCAAATAATTTTGAAGATAGCCGCAAATTCATATTGTCAGAACTTCACATTAGCTCATCTCAACCAGGATGGCAGGCTATCCGCCTGCGGAAACAACCTTCCTGCGCGGGGCATGTGAAACCATTGATTGTATTATTAATCCGAATCAAAGATCACAGTACAATTACGCCCTGACCGTTTGGCGCGATACATCGCCTCATCGGCGCGGTGAATCAGGTTTTCCACCGATCCATCCTGTGTCTCGTAACCCATTTCCGCAATGCCTATACTTAGCGTAACAAAGACTGGGTTATTGCCAATTGCGACGTAAAACGTCTCCACGCTGCTGCGAATGCGCTCAGCCAACAACCAGGCTCGCTGTGCCCCAGTTACCGGCAATATGATCAAAAATTCTTCGCCACCGTAGCGCCCGATCAAATCCACTTCACGCAATTCGGCGCAGGCGATCTGTGTGACGCGTTCCAGAATCTGGTCTCCCATGGCATGACCAAAAGTGTCGTTAATCCGTTTAAAATGGTCAAGGTCAAACATGATCACAGATAAGGGATGTCCATAGCGTTTGGCAACTTCAAATTCATGTTCGGCAAGTTCGAACAGGTGACGACGGTTAAAGATTCCGGTCAGAGCATCCGTGTGCGCCAGGTGCTGTTCATGTTCAAGCGCAGCCTTGAGCTCAAGATTTGCTTTTTCAAGTTCCTCCCTGGCTTGTTGCAGATCGGCTTCCACCTGCTTGCGCTTGGTAATGTCCAGTTTAATTGCGATAAAGTGTCTTACGTTTCCCTGTCCATCCAGCACTGGAGTAATTGTTTGCTCTTCGCAATATAAACTGCCATCCCTGCGCCGATTTGTCATTTCACCACGCCAAACCTGCCCCGCCAGGATGGTTTGCCACATGTTTGTGTAAAACAGCGGATCATGAGTCTCAGACTTAATAAGACGAGTGTCCTGCCCCATGGATTCCTCTTTTGTATATCCTGTCAATGCAACCCAGGCTGTATTGACCCACTGAATTATGCCGTTTACATCAGTAATGGCAATTGCATTTGCAGCAGCTTCAAGCGCAGCACTTTGTAAAAGGGAGTTTTCTTCCGCTCGTTTACGTGCGGATAATTCTTCCTGCATTTTTTGTGTCAGGCGCACATTGGACAGGCTGACCGCTATTTGTCCTGCAAAAGATTCCATGGCTGGTATATCGTCTTCATTCAACGATAAACCACTAACCACCATCAGGCCCAGCGATTCGTCTTCTACACGCAAAGGAGCAACAATACCTTGTTCGAGTTTTAAGATACCCGCTATTTGAGTTGCAAAAAGGTGAAGCCCCGGGGGCAACATGGCGGTAACATATTCATTTACGTTTTGTACATAGATGGCCTTGCTTGCGTTGATATCACGAGCATATATACCATTGGGGTCAAGTGTAAAGCGATATGCCAATGCCGAAATCCCAGTTAATTCTTCAGTCTGCTGGAGGGAATTTGGCGCGTAAGAAGTATGCGCCACGGTCAGTGTTTGGCGTTGGTCATCAAGCATAAAAAGTGAAACTTCACCGCCCAGGGATTTGATCTGGTCACCGACAGCGTGATAGACCTCTTCAGCAGAGTGAGCCCGCTGGATGGATTGTGCGGCGCGGCTGAGAGCCAGCAGAAGATTACGGCTATGTCCAAGTGCATCCTGCGTCAAATTTTCATTTACTTTTTGGGGCTTTTCCTTAACCACTTCAACCATCCTTTCGGATTTGTATCATCCCGGAAATGATATTTTGAATACCAATAAATCTAAGTGACTGCCTGCTTTATCAACGTAAGATCGCCATATTCCCAATCATAATTATAATCAGGACGGTAAATTTATCGGGTTTTTAACATAAAATCGAAAGATTGTATTCCGCCCCTATCCCATCATTGTTTTTATCATTTTCCGCACCTGCGTTTGCAAACGACGCGGTTGAATCGAATTTACTTTCACCTCATTAGCCCCCACAAGTTTTGCAAACCTGGCAAGACCGCGTCCAAGTGCATTGGCGAAACATTCATCCTTTGGAGCGTCCTCTTCCATCCAAAACCCCAAAATATGGAGTGTGTTTGTTTTGCGGTCCAACTTCGGATCAAGCCGCGCCACCAGATCATCACCGTATAAAATAGGCAGAGTGTAATACCCCCATCGACGCAAGTGAATCGGCTTATATACTTCCCACAAATATTCAAAATCAAAAACCTGCTTGGCACGCCCGCGTGCGCTCACCATATCCAACGGCGCAAGAAATGTAACTTCCTCCTGCGTGGATAATTCCAGTGGCTTCCACACATCGGGAATACGCCCTGCTTCCAGATCAGACAGGTGAGCTAGATCGCTGTTCAAGTATAGGAACCCATCCTTTAAGTTTTCGACCCGCAATCGCGAAGCGATCCCCTGTTCGATGAGTCGTCCAATTCGCTCCCTGCCCTCCTCCCGCGTCACATCCCGATGAAGAAAGCCTGCCAGGCTGGTACGCCATGTGCTTTCTCGTACCAAGCCAAGGTGTGAGATCGTTTTACGGCTAAAAAAATCTTCGGCTTCAGCTTCGGGCGCGGCATAATCATATTGCTCAGGCAGGACTCTCTCGCGCAAATCATAGATTCGGTCAAAACCTTTGCGGCTGGAGATCATCACCTCGCCGATCAGCCATAAATAAAACAAAGCAATGGATGCTTCTTTCCGCCCGCGATAACTCCAGGTTTTGACAGCCTCCCCGCCAAAATCACGATTCCCCAGCGGACCACGCTCACTCAATTCATTCAACACAAATTTCAACAACTCAGCGGGCGGGTGTTTATACATCCCATCGTAGTATATTCCCTGTGCTTTGCGATGACTCATGTGCAAGCGCCAGTAGGGAAATTCACTTATTGGAAACATAAACAGCCAGCCGCCGTAATCAAAAAAGCCACGTTTTTCATACGCAGCTTGATGAAGATGCTCAAGTTTAAAATTCAGGACACGACCATATAATGCGATCTCCTGGCTGCGCGCAACAATATTCAATGGGTCCAGTTGCAAACCCTGCATTTGCTGGATTGCCTTGGTTGTTCCGTTTAGCCCTTCGAAACGACGGCCAGGCCAAAGTCCCTGTTGCCCGATTAGGAATCGGCGAAAAGTAATTCGTGAGATGGAATCCATAAAAAAATGACCGAGGAGAATTAATCCTCGGTCGATGGTTTGAAAATTCCTTCTTTAATCGTCACCCAGCGACGAGATGGCCCGCAACAGGCCAAGGATCAATACACCCAATTTGAGTCCCTCACCAGAGGTGATGGCAGTCTCGCGTTCAGTTCTCTCTGCACGGCGGGTAAGGAGGATGGCTGCGACCAAACCCGTAACAGCACCAATGAGTGCACCAAATATAATGATTTTGCTTTTTTTCATGGGGTACTTATCCTTCCAAAGAATGCCTTCACATTTTCAATGAACCCATCAAGCGCAATCACAGGTTTCACAACCATGTCTGCGCCGCGAATGATATAACGCTGGGCCAAATAAACATAATCCTGTGCAATACCTGTGTAGTGCGGCAGACTGCTCAATGCGCGCGCCATTAAATAGATAAGGCCAACAAGAATGGCAAGCACAATCAACCCGGCAACCAAGGCTGGAATGATTACCCAAATCGTCGAGATTGCCGCCCACCGGCTGACATCACCATTGGAATTAAATGTTCCCAAACTGACAAGCACGATCATTCCGATGAAAAAAAACGCACTGATTATTACAGGCAGAATGATCTGCATCGTACGCTGCCTGCGATGCAATCGATAGGAGAAATGTTCAGGATGGGGAAGTTGGGCTTTCATTACTTATATTTTAGCATAAATGTGATTGACTCTTGTGCAGGTAAAAGTCATGTTTGAAACCTGAGCTAATACAATAAACAGGGTCATTTGTTATTTTGTAAAACCCATTACCTCTTGCTAAAAATCAGGGAGGCTGAACCTCAAATGCACAAATATCATGAGGGGTAATTCGAGGATTTCCTCGCTGGTCTATATTGAGAGTACACCTTTCAGCAGAGATTATGTTTTGCTGGGCTGCCGGGAAGCAGATTATGAGTTGGAGTGGAACCACCATTATCTGTCAGCAGGCCCCAAGATCGGATCATCTGAATAAGACGGGGCAAAGTTGCCGTTCCCGACCCATTTGGGATTTTTTAAATAATTGTGCCATATTGATTTGCATATCAATCCTGATTCTTGTATTCCATAAAATATCTTTTAAGTTGCCCCCCACTCAATTTAAACCGATTACAATTGCCCCATGACCTACCGACATTTCAAACACGAAGGCTGGCTGTACGCGCTGGCGTTTCTTTTTGCAATCATTTTGCGCTTTGCCCAACTTGGCGCCATGCCGCTCACCGATGCGGAAGCCGCGCCCGCCTTGCAGGCCCTGCACATCGCACAAGGACTCAAGCCTGCACTTGACCCACATCCCCTTTACATTCTTTCCACTGCGATCTTATTTTTCATCTACGGTGGCGGTACAGACTTCTTAGCCCGATTGCTCCCCGCTCTGGCAGGAAGCGTACTCATCTTTGCCCCCCTGCTTTTTGCGGATCGGATCAAACCCCGCTCAAGCCTGGTCCTCGCATTTTTCATTGCGCTGGACCCGGGTTTGGTTGCGCTTTCCCGCCAGGCTGCCAGTCCCATCTTTGCGGTTGCTTTTCTGTTTTTTGCCTGGGGGTATTACGATCAAAATAAAGCCAGTCTCGCGGGTTTCTTTGCCGCCCTTGTCCTGCTCAGCGGGCCGTCCATATGGGCAGGCATTCTTGGTCTTGTCATCACGCTGGGAATCCTTCGCTTCATCCACTCACGCCGCGCCACTACTGAAGAGAAAGTAAGACACAGCACCCTACAACTCAACCGCGAACTATATCTTCCCTTCTTCGCCACACTACTTACCGCTGGTACGCTCTTTTTCATTGTTCCTAATGGACTTAGCGCCGCATTAGCTTCCATCCCTGCCTTTATCCATGACTGGCTGACTTCTTCCGGTGTTCCTGCAAGCCAGCTTTTCTTTTCTCTTTTTATCTATCAGCCGCTTGGTGTTTTGCTTGTAGTTTTCGCCATCATTCGCGGCTGGCAGTCAGGAAGCAGCCGCATCATTAATCTCAGTATTTGGCTTTTTATCGCTTTCCTTCTCGCAATCCTCAACCCATCCCGCCAGATTTCCGACCTTGCCTGGGTATTGATTCCGCTTTGGGCGATAGCTTCCCTTGAACTCATCCGCAATGTTGATGTTTTTACTGAGGAGCGAAGTGAAGTGGCCGGAGTCGTCTTCCTAACCGCCTTCATCTGGACTTTTGCATGGCTCGATTTCTCAGGGTTGACCACCCTCCCCGTTGAGTCGCGGGAATACATCATGCGCTTTTGGCTTCTGGTCGGTTCTCTATTTCTGCTGGTGATGAGCTTCCTGCTGGTTGCGGCTGGCTGGTCCATCCGCGTTGCACGAATTGGCGGGATCTGGGGACTGGCTCTTGCATTTGGAACGCTTGGGCTTGCTGGCACAATTGGCGCGGCAGGATTGCGTGGACAGAATTTTCCTGAATTATGGTGGCTGCCTGAACAGCCTGTTCAAGCACATTTACTCGCATCAACAGTCAGTGACGTCTCCGAATGGGGGCTTGGCCATGACCATGCCGCAGCAGTGACCATTGTTGACGTATATTCTCCTGCCTTGGAATGGATATTACGTGAACATCAGGTCTTTGTCGTTAAATCATTGGATGCCTCCAGCACACCGGAAATTGTCATCACCCCACTCCAGGATAATCCAGTGCTTTCTTCAGCCTACCGCGGCCAGGATTTCTCCTGGAGGCAAACTCCCCTGTGGAATGTTACCGTACCGCAGGACTGGGTGCGGTGGGTGGCATTAAGAGAAATGCCGCAAAGCGGCGAGACTATCATCCTTTGGGTGCGCGATGACCTCTTCCTGAATTCTGCATCCATGACAGCTCCCTAATTTCCGACTTGACGGGCAAAAATAAAATACATGATAAACAAGCCCCCCCCCTCAATCATAGCCCTCGACGGTCCCGCCGCATCGGGCAAATCCACACTTGGACGCATCCTTGCCGATTCCCTCGGTTACCTTTTCTTTGACACCGGCATCATGTATCGTGCCATCACATGGATCGCGCTCCAGCGTAACCTGGATCTACGCGACGAAACCGTCATCACCGAATTGGCGAAAAAAGCACAAATTGACATCCGCCCCCCGTCCAAAGCAGATGGACGCCCATGTGATGTGATTCTCGGCGAAAGGGATGTCACTTGGGAAATGCGTAACGGCGAAGTGGACGCAAATGTCTCTGTCGTTTCCGCGTATGCGGGTGTGCGCCAGGCATTGTCCGAACAGCAGCGTCGTATTGGGATGCGAGGCAGGGTCGTTATGGTGGGACGCGATATAGGTACAGTTGTTTTACCCCAGGCCGACCTCAAAATTTACCTGGATGCCAGCGCCGAGGAGCGCGCCAAACGTAGATTTGATGAAATCATTGCACGCGGCGAAAAAGCGGACTATGACGAAATTCTCCGCAAGGTGATCGAGCGTGACAGAATAGACTCCACTCGCGCCGTTGCCCCATTACGCCCGGCTGAAGATGCCATCATTATTAACTCGGATAAAATGAATGCCAAGCAAGTTTTTGCGCATGTCATGGAGTTGTGTAAATAGTACCCAATGATAATGATCTTGGAATTTCACCAGTGTCTAAAAATGCTGGTATCATTCCCCGCTATGGAATTTAAAACAAAACCCTCCCAAAAATTTCACCTTCCCCGCCGCATTGCACGTCTTGGTGATCTAGCCTGCAACCTGTGGTGGACATGGCAACCCGAAGCTGCACGTCTCTTTGGCAAACTCGACTACGACCTGTGGGAACGACTCGGACACAACCCAATTCGATTCCTACAGGAAGCCAACCGCGAACGGCTGGAACAGATCGCGAAGGATGAAGAGTACCTGGCATTATTTGACGCGCTATTTGAAAAGTTTGACGCCTACTTCACAAAAAAGACCTGGACACAAAAAGAGCATCCCGAATTCGACAACAAACCCGTAGCCTATTTTTCGATGGAATTCGGCTTGCACGAAACACTGCCCATCTATTCAGGTGGTCTCGGTGTCCTGGCGGGTGACCACCTAAAAGAATCATCCGACCTCGGATTGCCGTTAGTCGCCGTTGGTTTCATGTATGCTGAAGGGTACTTCTCCCAGCGTATCAGCGAAGATGGCTGGCAGGAAGCGCTCAACAAACCGCTGACCTTTGAGCATCTCCCCGTTTCATTGGTCACAAAAAATAAAAAACCTGTCACCATTCAAATTGAATTCCCTGACCGTAATATAACCGCCCAAATTTGGGAAGTACGCGTGGGACGAATTCCACTTTACCTGCTCGACTCAAACGTCGAAGGCAACAACGATTTTGACCGCCAACTTACAGCACGTCTGTATTGGTCTGACCTCGATCGCCGTGTCATGCAGGAAGTTTTGCTCGGAGTCGGCGGCGTGCGCGCCTTGCGTGCTTTGGGCTTCAAACCTGCTGTCTGGCATATGAATGAAGGTCACGCCTCCTTCCTGACCCTGGAGCGTGCGCGCGAATTGGTCGCCTCTGGTTCCACTTTTGCCAATGCCGCCCAAAAGACCCTTGGTCAAAACGTCTTCACCACTCATACCCCTGTCCCGGCTGGCAACGATGAATTTCCGCTCTGGCTGATTGATAAATACCTGGCCAAGCTCTGGCCGGAATTGGGTCTCACCCGTGAAGAATTCGTGGACATCGCCAAACATCAACAGCCGCACACTGAGACCTTCTCGATGCCCATACTTGCCCTAAAGCTGTCCAATGGCAGCAACGGTGTTTCTGAACTGCATGGACAGGTCTCCCGCGAAATGTGGAATTTTCTCTGGCCTGAAAAAGCGGAAAATGATGTACCAATTCAACATATTACCAACGGAGTTCACACAGCCAACTGGATGGCACGCCGGCTGAAGGATCTCTTCGAAAAATATCTGGGCAATGACTGGTATGACCGCCTGGATGATTCCAAGACTTGGTCGAAAATGGATAGTATTCCAGATGCCGAGTTATGGGCTGTGCGTCAGCATCTAAAACGCAAATTGACCTTTTACATGCGTGAGCGCGTCCGTGACCGTTGGGCTCATGGTGGATTTCATCCCGTGCAGGTCGTGTCTTCGGGCGTGCTAATTAATCCCTATGCCCTGACCATCGGCTTTGCGCGCCGCTTTGCCACCTACAAACGCGCCAACCTGGTTCTGTCAGATATTGACCGCCTGCTTGACCTCATTAACCGTCCCAATATGCCCGTACAGATCATCTTCGCAGGCAAGGCACATCCCGCTGATGAACCAGGCAAACAGTTGATACAAAAAGTCTATCGCACCGTCAAACGCGCTGAAACAGGCGGACGCTTGATCTTCCTCGAAGATTACGACATGAACCTGGCTCGTTATCTCGTCCAAGGCGTGGATGTGTGGATGAACACCCCGCGCCGCCCGATGGAAGCCAGCGGCACATCAGGAATGAAGGCAGCACTTAACGGCGCACTGAACTTCTCCGTCCTCGACGGCTGGTGGCGTGAAGCCTACAACGGAAAAAACGGCTGGTCAATTGGCTTGGACAAGGAATATGAATCGAACGAGGTACAAGACGCAGCCGATGCCGAAGACCTGTACCAGACCCTGGAACACAAGATCATTTCCACATATTACAACCGCGACTCAAAGGAAATTTCCCATGAGTGGATCGCGATGATGAAAAACACCATGCAGACCATCATCCCGCAATTCTCCACCCGCCGCATGGTTAAAGAATACGTGGAGAAATTCTACACACCCGCTTTGAAAAACAATCGGAAGTGATATTGAATAAGTGATGTGATCTTGTAATAAGGTCAATATAATGATCAAGCCAGGCACAAAAATTATTCAATCTCTGGCAGGTGGATGGCAATACGGCAGCGTAAATCACCCTGAAGCACCGATTCAAGCACTTCAGCCTGAATAGGTTGACCGTAAATCACCTCCCAGGGTTTCTTGTGAAAGGCGGCACTGCAATTACAAAAGGTCGGCGAAAGGTTGGAGCGCCCCCTCTTAAGAGATTCCTTGACCCATGGACAATGGCAAAAATAATAACGCCTCTTGTCTTCGTCTGTCTCTGCCAAATACTCCTTGGTCATGTGTGGAATCTTGCTTTCATAGACGATGTTCCCCACCCGGACACCCTGACCGATCTCAAGGTTGTTTCGCACATACTCCAGTACTTCAGGTGTGATTTCCTGATTAAAATACAGCCGTCCTTCACTCATAATATTTTCCAACTCGGTTAGCAGGAAATGCTTTTTACGCAGGAGATATTCGTCGACATCCTTGCACTCTGCAAACATTTTCCTTACAGACTGGTAATACTCGTCGGGCAGATCGCGCAATCCGCTGGAAAGGATTCGCTTGCAGGCATCAGGCTCGGCGGTTTCTAGACGGTTGATCATGGCGTGCATGGCAGTTGGTTTTTCAGAATTGGGCGTTCCCAACGGGATCAGTTCCAGCCCGTCAAAAAGTTCATTCCGCCTTTGTTCGCCAAGCAATTCCCCCGTTTTTCTGAATAAATTGTCGAGTGCCTCCCCTCCGTCAATCAACTCCAATGATGCCTGCACCAGGGCATTTTTCTTGAGATAGCGTCCATACAAGACCAGAGCGTAATAATTGTCATAGGTATTTTTCTGATCAGCAATCATCTGTGCTGAGAAAGTCTTGAAAAACTCGGAAAAAGTGACATCCCCTGCAAATTCCAACGCATCTGAAAATTGAGTTGTGATCGCAATGAATTCATCAATCTGATAGGGTGGATATTTTCGTTCCAACAAAAAATTGAGAAAACCATTTTGATCCATTCGCTCCTCCTGGTTAAGTTTCCTTCCAAAAAACACCAGCGTGGATGCGCTGTGGAATCCAATATCAGCCACCCGCTGACGCAATTCCTCGCCGCGCGCCTGTAAACTGGAGTACCCCTTTGCACGTTGAATATAACGGTCGAAGACAGGATTCAATTCGTCCAAGATTTCTGTTTTTTTGGGGGTTTCACTGGTGTCTGACAGGTCGTACAGCATCGTATCTTGCATCCTGAAGCGGGACACAAGTTCGACGAGTTCCCCGCGCCGATAGGTTTGATGGTGTGTTATTCCGTTGAAGGTATCTACTGCCGCCCACCAATGATGCAGGTGGACGTGAGTCATCTGGGTTTCGGTCTGCCCATCACAATACATCTCTGAAACCAGCAGATGACCGCCTGGGCGGAGCACCCGTTCCATTTCCTGAAGAACTTCCGCGGGATTGTCAAAATGATGGAGTGAGTTGGATATACAGACCAGATCAAAGGAACTGGGATCAAAATCAAGGTGCGCAGCATCCATCATTCGAAAATGGATATTTTCCCTGCCTTTAAAGGAATCCTCAAAAGCTGCTGCAGCACGCTCATTATTGTCCACTCCAATGATTTCAGTGTAGTCCATCAACCATTCAAGTAAAAAGTGAATAAAACCGCCGCTGCCCGTGGCAACATCCAACACACGCCCTGCGGAAAGAGGTCCGAGAAAATCCTGCGGCTTTAGCATAGGGGCCTGCCTTTTGTCAATTTATTGAGCGGGACAGAACGGGAATTACTTAACACCTGCCATCGAGTTCTTGAAATTATTCAATGCTTCGACAGGCGTGGGGTCAACACCGTATGCCATCGCCAGATAATATGCCATGTAATCGCCGAACAAAATTAGTGTCCAGACATGGGCAAGCGGGGATTCGCCGCGCGCATCCACAGCATCTGTGTTCAAACCTTCAACCATAAAAGCCTGGCGCGTAAAGAAGGAGCGCAGCTTGTTGCGTGGATGGTCAGACGGAGAATTCAGAAACAGGGTCATGGTGGATTCATTGAGTATTTTACTGGGGTTGATCGTCCCAGCCAGGGTATTGTGATTCGCTTCCGGCAGAAATTCAAAATTCGCGCCTGCCTTTGCCACTTCATTCAGTTGCCCCTTCCAGCGACGCGCCACGGGTGCAAGAATCCCCGCGCCCATTACCGTCACCCAGCGCCCTACCAGTTGACCCGCATACCGCTTGGCAGGATTTTTAGCTGCAAGTACGTCCGCACGCAAATATTCCTGGGATGTTTTCATTGCAGATATGGCTTCAGCAAGGTCCTTCGACGGGTCGGGGATGAATTTTAGGCGAACAAGCAGGGATAGCAGCAAGCCAAACGAGAATCCAATTGCGGCGCGCGGCTGACCGTTGTGGGCAAACCTCCAAACCGGAATATCATTCTCCTCTGCACGTTTTGCAAGCTCACCGCCCGTGCAGATCGTCACCACACTGCACTTTTTTTCCAACGCGGATTCAAACACATCCAGCGTTTCTTCGGTATTACCAGAATGTGAAGAGCAGATCACCAGGGTCTGCTTACCGTATGCAAATGCGGGCAAGCCATAATCACGGTGAACAATGACAGGGACGCGAATGCTTGAAGCAACAAAAGCAGCCACGAGGTCAGCACCAATGGCAGATCCCCCCAAGCCTGAGATAACGATAACACTGACTTCATCCAACTTAGGAAGTGGCAGGGTTTGTCCCAAATTCCACGCCTGCTGAAGTTGATCGGGCAAGCCGTCGATCTCCGCAAGCATGTTCAGGGTATCATTTTTTTTGAAGTAGGAAAGGTCGTCGAGATTCATCAAATTGCATCCTTAATAAATTGGGTTAGGTCGGTCTTCATTGCCTTTAACGAAGGCATGTGAATATACATCATGTGCCCCGCATCATAATAACTCATGCGAATATTGCCGCGAAGGCTCCGGTCAAGGTTGAGATGGTTGAAGGTATATTCAGTGGCAAAGTAGGGCGTACCGAGGTCGTAGTAACCGTTGGCGACAAAGACCTTGAGATATTTGTTGTAAGTCATAGCCTGACGCAGTGTTTCAGCGACATTGAGGTATTGATTCTCGAACTGTGAATACGTCCAATTGACTGCGACCTTTTCACTGAGAATTTCATATGGAAGGTCAGACTCAAAGTTAAGTTCCGCGCGGATATAATTATGGAAGGCTGCTGTGTAGGGTCCCAGCACCGTGGTAAGCAGCGGGTCATATTCGGCAGTGGCTGTCACGCCGCTGCGATCCATGCCTAATAATCGACTATCAAGCCGGCCGACCGTCAGCCCCCGTTCACGCAGCAACTCCTTGAAGAAGTGCTGGTCGGTGATACGCAGGTTGGTGCGTTCGATAAAATCCTGAGAGAGTCCTGTGTAGCGCGAAAGTTTTTCGACAATACTGGCACGGTCTTCGGGCAGGAGTGCATCTCCTTTGAACAGGGCTGTGGCATATTCGCCCCCTGCAAACTCTTCAACTTCCTTCAAAAAGGCGTTTAGCGAAGTCTTTAAATTCAATTTGCCATGATACCAGGCAGTCGCCGCGTAGCCAGGCAGAAAAAGAACATATGGCAGTTCATTGTTGAGGTGGAAATCAATCGTGGTGAAATCCAGCACGGCAGAAATAAGCATCAAACCATTGAGGTACATTCCATGCCTCTCTTGCAAATATCCCGAAAGACCTGCAGCGCGCGTTGTGCCATAGGATTCTCCCGCCAGGAATTTCGGTGAGAGCCAGCGGTGATAACGTGTGACGTACAAGCGGATAAAATCGCCAACGGATTCAATATCCTTCTTGAATCCATGCCATTCCTTTGCCTTCTCACCTTCCACAGGGCGGCTGTACCCCGTGCCCATGGGGTCAATGAAAACCAGATCAGTATCGTCAAGAATGGAATATTGATTATCAGTTAACTTGAAGGGCGGGGGAGGAAGCTCGCCTTCATCTGTGAGTACCACACGGCGCGGACCCAGCACACCCATATGCAGCCACACTGAGGAAGAACCTGGTCCACCATTAAACGAGAATGTAACAGGTCGTTTGGTTTTATCTTTCACGCCATCTTTGGTATAAGCAATAAAGAAAATTTGGGCGCGGGGCTTTTCCACTTCCACATCTTTGTCGGTAATTTCTTCTTTCAAGATCATTGTCCCCGTCGTGACGGTGTACTTGATCTCCTTTCCACCAATTTTGACCGAATGTTTACTTTCGACAAGATTGTCTTTGGGAGAGTTTTTTTCGTCTTTTTTCTCTTCGGTGATAGGTTCGGTTGCCATAATCATATTCCTCATTTATTTTGATTGATCAGTGAGTAAACTTCCTTTTTATTCCATCCGCTCAACTCTGCCAACTCGGAGGAAATTTCCTTTACAGATTTTTCTGCATTCAATTCCTTCTTAATTGCTTCCAACAATTCTTCCTCTGTCCACCGTCCCTGGTCATCGGCATTTTTTCCCTCGATCACCAGGGTAAACTCGCCGCGCGGCTCTTTGGAGTTGAAATACCTTATTGCATCACTGACAGGTCCGCGCCAAAATTCCTCGTAGAGTTTGGTCATTTCGCGGGCAACGCAAATTCGGCGGTCGCCCAAAACGAAGAGGATGTCTTGAAGTGAATCAACGATCCGATGAGGGGATTCCAAAAAGATCAACGTATAGGTCAAACTTGCAATCTGACCCATTGTTTTGCGCCGCTCGCTGGATTTGTGAGGAAGATAGCCAAGATACAGAAAAGAATCCGTTGGCAAGCCCGAAACCGCGAGAGCGGAGATGGGAGCAGAGGGACCGGGAACAGGTCGAACATCGTATCCCGCCATAAGAGCTGCCTGCACCAGCTCGTATCCAGGATCATTGATTGCCGGCGTCCCTGCGTCCGAAACCAGCGCCACATCCCCATTTGCCAGGGCATCGAGGATACGGTCAAGTTTATGGATTTTATTATGTTCAAAATAACTGGTAAGGGGAGCTTTGATCTCAAAATGCTTGAGCAGTGTACCTGTGTGACGTGTATCCTCGGCGGCGATCAGTGTTGCTTCACACAAGATCCGTACAGCACGCGGAGACATGTCTTCAAGGTTTCCGATCGGGGTGGCTACAAGATACAGGATTCCCATGGGGTTATTTTATCACCCCGCCCTTTAAAAATAAAATCGGGCGCTCTCACGCCCGATTGATTACTGACAAGCCCGCAAGTCCACTTTGAAGACGGTACAACCTGCCCCCTCCACTGGCGGAACCAGACAACACTGATTGGCTGTGACATAGATCGAACCCTGGTCACATTTGCCAGAGTCTACGCTGGAAACAACCGGCGGCATGCAAACTTTCAAGTTATACGAAAAGAGTTCCTGACCGGCACAGGAAATAATACTTTTTCCATCGCTTGTTCTTTCAAGCAGACATGACATCTTGGGGTCGAGGGACTGAAAGGTGGATCCTTCGGGAATGGAAAGTGCGGTGTATGGTTTTTTCTCTACACAAATTTTACTTGTCTCTTTGACTATTGGCGCGGGAAGCGCAAACCCGGCAGTACAGGCTGGGGCAAAAGGCACACCAGTTGCCGCCTCGGTCACAGGCGCAAGCGTGGGAGAAAGTGACATCGTTGGAGTATGAGTCTGAACTGCAGCTTGCACAGGTACAAGTGTGGGCTCAGCTTGTTGCTGCGGGGTAAATAATTGATTGCTTAACAAAAATAAGCCAACGATCACAACCAGAGCAACACCCCCCGCCACTATAACTCCTGTCTGTTTACGGGAAGGCGGGGTGGGTAAGCCGGAACGCAAGCCTGGATTAGTGATCGAGGTAAAGTTTCCCTCACTGCCAAATGCAATCAGATTCAAAGCCTTCGCCAGTTCCACAGCTGAGGCATAACGTTTGGCTTTATCCTTTGCCATGGCCGATTTGATGATTCTATCCACATCAAAAGGCAGGCTGGGGATCATGCTTCGAATTTCAGGCACAGGCTCGGTAATGTGTTTGAGCACCATCCCCATGGGCGTGTCAGCGCTATATGGCTGCTGCCCGCTTAACATTTGGTAGACAATGACACCCAAGCCATAAACGTCGCTACGGCTGTCGATCTCAGTTCCCTGTGCCTGTTCAGGGCTCATGTAAGCAGGGGTGCCGATCACTCCGCTGCCTGTCAGGTTGCTGGTGGATTCGGTTAATCTGGCAACGCCAAAATCCGAAATAAACGGATCTCCATTGTCATCAAAAAGGATGTTATCAGGCTTAAGGTCGCGGTGAATGATACCTTTTTTATGGGCATACGCGAGGCCTTGCGCGATCTTTGAGACAATAATTGCCGTTTCTTCAAGCGGGATCTTTCCTTTCGAGATCATCCCGGCAAGAGAACCACCTGTCATAAGGCGCATTACAAAATAGGGTTGTCCATCTTCATCACCCACATCATAAACAGGCACAATGGCGGGATGTTCCAACCCTGCGACCATTTTAATCTCACGCTCAAAGCGCGCACGAAATTGCGAGTCATGCAACATCTCGCGCGGCAGGACCTTTATGGCAACTTCGCGGTCAAAGCTGGGGTCATACGCGCGGTAGACGGTAGCCATGCCGCCACGACCCAGTTCGGATTTGATTTGATAACGACCTATTTGAGTTGGGATGGACATGCGCGCAAGTATAACCACATCAATATAATGATGCAAGTTGACATGCAAATTTCATGAAAATATAAAACTGGATAAATACCCTCTAACTTATCTATTGCCCCCCAAAAAAGGGAAATGGGATATCAGACCATCAAATTTTTACATCTGCCGCTCAACGGCTGACATTTAACGTCTGGAACGTTTGTAGAAGGCTGACAAGAATATCGTCGGTAAAAACATACATTTTGCCGAAGGTCTCAGCGGTTTGTCCTGACGGCACATTCGCCTCCTGATACACTTTTATCACTGAATCGATCAGGGTATTTCTAAAAAAAAGGAACGCTCGCACGGCATCCACATAATTCAAACTGTAACGATGAGCGCGTGATGCATACTCATAGCCAATGGCATAGGCTTCAGATTCTGCATCAGCACCCTCGGTTGCCATGTAGGTCATCAAACCGTGAAATAAAGAACGCGCACTCATGCGGTACTGCATACGGGCGTCCTCATCAAGTTTTTGATACCAGACTTCAGCCTGCAACCTCCCCTCTGAGATTTGCATGCGGACATTTTTGGTCACTTCCTGCATCATACGCTCAGGCTCGATCTCATGCGGTTTGTGATTGGATTGTGCCCAAAGAGAGATCTCATTTTGCTTGTAGCGGCGGTGCCCGCCCTGAGTTTTATGTACAGGCAGAATGCCTTTATCAGACCACAATCGCACAGTACTGGGATGGACTCCCAACACATTTGCCGCACCACTGAGGGAAAGCCACTTCTCTGTCATACCTATTCCACCGCCAAAGCAACTTTTTCGACATACGAAGGTTGCCTGACACCTTTTCGGAATTTATCGACATCAATACGATACAACATAAACGAAGCAAAGACAAGCATCAAAGCCTCGATAAAAAATACAGCGAGATAACCGCCCAAAGCATTGCCGGTCAACCGACTTACCACGTCACGGAGAATACCAGCCAGAAGAGTGCCCACCAGACGTGAGAGCGCGTTGGAAAATCCCCATGCGCCGATATACAAGCCCACCATACCAGGCATGGTGAGATCGAACATCAAGGACAGATTCGCAACAGTGGATATGCCTGTACCCAGCCCAAGCAGAGTGACGCCCGCATAGAAGACACCTGTGGAATGGGAAAATCCGCTCATAATAATTACAATAAACCCGGCAAGGGCGCCCAGATTGCCAAACTGCGCGATTGTCTTTTTTGCCACACGCCCTTCAAGCAAACCTGCGATGAGAATTGCGATCAAAACAAAAGTTCCCCAAATGGATGTAATGCGCGTGGTTTGGGTCACGGTAAGGCCAAATGCCTCCGCGCCAAATGGCTCGAGCAAAACATCCTGACCCAGGATCGCAGCAAGCAGCAAGAGCAGGTAAATGAAGAATATTCTCGCAATCGGATTTTGGGTAAGCGCAGAGATCATTTGTTTTACAGAATATGATTCAGACGCGGCTTTTGAGGAGGAAATGCTTGAACGTGGTTCAAGCCTGATGAGACCGATCAAACCAAGAGCAAGAGCGGCGGCGGCTACATATCCAAAAGCACGGATCATCGCCTCCGGTGTATATGGATCCACCATGCGGCTGAGGCCAATGGCAGTGGCAATGATGGAAACGATCATCATGAACCACATGGTTGCAATCGTTCTGCCGCGCCCGCTTTCACCGGAGATTTCCGAGGCGAGCGAAAGATAGGATACGCTCGAAAGGTTATATCCCATGCCCCACGCGCCAAAGGCAAGAATACCCGCCAGAATGCCAAGAAGCAGATTCTCTGCCATAAGAAAAGCAACATAGGGTGAAATGATCAAGCCTGCCACACAAAGCAACAATCCGGCAAGAATATACGGCGTGCGACGCAGTCCAAGGATGGGGTGTCGGTCTGAATAAGAACCGATGGCAACCTGGATGGGCGCAAACAAATATGGAAATGATGCAAGAATGGCAACAAGGGTTGCGGAAAGGGCAAGTTCCTTGATCATGACACGGTTAAGTGTGCTGTTGATCGGAACAAGGGTCATTGCAACGGCGACGTGAATCAATCCAAGTTGAAAGCGTTTGAAGGACATGGTTTTATCCGGTTTTGATTTTTTAAACAAAGCAAGGGCGTTAGTCAACACCCTTCCTGATGAGGGGTCTATTGTACTATTTGAACAATAAAACACAATGTAGATTTACATAGAATTTTGCTAGAAATTGGTGAGCGCCACCAGGATGATTAATTGATATTCCGCACCCGTCGGTTAATTTTCCCTGTAAAAACCGCTGGTTACTGGCTTGACATGGAGCGGCTTGTATGTGAGAATTCAATAATTGAACACTCAACCTATGACAGAGATCAAAAATAACGAGTACTCCCTGCTAAAAGAGATCGCACAGGATTCGCTGGTAACCCAGGCGGGTCTATCCAAGCGGCTTGATATTGCTGTTGGCAGCGTTAATTGGTATATCAAACGCCTCATTCATCGCGGTTGGGTCAAGGTTTCGCATCTTGACCGAACACGATTGAAATATGACATCACCTCGGAAGGGATGACTGTCTTTACGCAGCGGGCTTTGTTGTATGCGCGCGATTCTCTGAAAGCGTATGGCAGTTTTCGCGCACAGGCCAAAAACCTGGTAGCAGATTTGCAAAAAAACGGGATTCAACAAGTATCCCTAAACGGAAATGATGAAATGATGGATATATTGCGCCTGACCTGCCTGGAGGCGGGCGTTGAGGTCAGTGATCAACCCGTTGAACATGTATTGGAAGTGTGCGGAAATAAATATCAGCTGATTGGTCGCTAACCTGGCCATTGGGTACAGCACTGGGGAACTTTGCAGAATATTCCAGTTACGGGTGGCGCCGGATTGTGGCCGTGATCCGGATCATCTCTCGCGAGGCGCTGACGTACGCGGGCAACCTGGTATTTTATCCCGGCCATTGCAGAGCGGCAGGGCTTGATAATTGGCTGCCTGGAAAAGATTGCTTATTGCAAGGGCAATATTGCTGGACACCATTTTGAACCAGCTGCTCCAAAATAGTTATGGCGGCCATTTACTAAAATTGACCGCTGAACTTTAACAGGTTGGCGATTTAAAAGTTT
>JFJP01037006.1_pt2 | contig 99153 bp, 71 predicted proteins | sample 431651 | NCBI WGS metagenome assembly JFJP01 (sample SAMN02602958, study PRJNA72255) | Microbial mat metagenome, whole genome shotgun sequencing project. | biome: fresh water; feature: sink hole; material: water; isolation source: purple microbial (photo- and chemosynthetic) mats found in...
TAAATAATGAATTCCATTTAACACCTACAATAGTAATTAGTAAAAATATTGTATTAAATAATGAATTCCATTTAACACCTACAATAGTAATGACAGGAAATGTATTAATTGATAATGCATTTAAATTAAAAGTGTCTAATGTCGTAACTGGTAATGTCACAACTGATAACTGGTTTAATTTATCGAGTCCAAAAATATTATCTAGACATTTAGCAGTTAATGTGCCAGTTGGACTATCTTGAGGAATAAAAAATGACACTGCACGCGAGCGGACCTTTATCGTTAGGAGATATAAATAATGAGTTGGGAACTGTAGGGACTATTAGTTTAAGAGAGTATAAAATAAAATTATTGGTTGGCATACCAATAGGAACTATATCTTTATCTAATGCATATGGAAAAAGTAAAAAAGTACCAACCTATGAAATAAGTGCAAACAACACAACAGTAACAGAGAAAGATATAATTACTTTTACTGTCAACACTACAATGGTTCCTGATACAACACCATTGTATTGGATGCTTACAACTGGGAGTGTATCAAATATTATTGACTTTACATCTATGCCAATAGGTCAAGTCAGTATTATTAAAAACAAAGCCCAATTTACTATAAGTATATCTGAAGATATACATACTGAAGGGACAGAAACTTTTAGCGTAAGTATAGGTTCAACTTTAGGTATACCTTTAGCTGTATCGGAATTAATTACAATTATTGACAGTAGTTTATCACCTCCACCTCCACCACCAATCATACAGACATTTGATATATCGTCAGATGTTACTGAGATAGATGAAGGCGGTTCCGTTATATTTAATTTAAGTACATCAAACGTAGTGAATAACACTATGTTAACATATGTTTTAGTTGGTAGTATTGGTGGAAATGATGTTACGCCAACAACCGGTTTACTATTAGTCAAAGACAATAAAGTTTCGTTTTCGGTAACTACAATAACTGATTCATTTACTGAGGGTATAGAAAATTTTACAGTAAAGATTTATTCAGATGGTAAATTTGTTTCAGCTAGTCAACCTATAAAAGTAAATGATACAAGTGTATCACCAATTATAGTTGAACCGACATATAAATTAATAGCTAATTCTAGAGTAGTCGATGAAGGTGGTGGAATTTCTTTTACGGTTATCACCACTGATATACCTGATAATACAGTATTCAATTATACTCTATCTGGACATGTAAATAATAATGATATATCGATTGCAGCAGGATATGTAACTACTAAAAATAATACATCTATGTTTGCTGTAGATGTATTAGCAGATAACAAAACAGAAGGTGTTGAAGTAATTGTAGCTAAACTATATTACGGAAATCAAATTGTTGCAATATCTGATAATGTTATTATTAATGACACTAGTTTATCATTAATTTATCCGGGTGCCACATACGAAGTTAAACCAAATGTTACAGAAGTACCAGAAGGTGGTGTTGTTACATTTGAATTTATAACAACAAACATACCTGACGGTACTGTTTTTAACTATGTATTATCAGGTAGTATTAGCAGTAATGATTTAGGACCAAATGCATGTGTAATAGTTGTAGATAATAATAAAGCAGTTTTTAGTATAGATACCAGATTAGATTATGTTAATGAAGATACCGAATATTTTATTGCTAAAATCTATTTGAATGGTGAAATGGTAGCTGGTTCTGAAAATGTAAAGATAATAAATTATTATATTCCAGGACCACCACTTGAGCCACCACGTGTATACCAAAAACATACTTTTACACCTAGGTTTGTTTTATCACCAATATTAACAGACTATGTAACTAGTGTGTTATATCCTTATCAAGTAACTGAGACAATCAGTTTTAATACAACAACCGTTGAAAAAGGTTGGATGGTAGGATATGGTGAGGAAATGGGGTTTTATGGTGTTAATGTGATCGACGGTACTCTATTAGAAGCTATCGTTAGAAAATCATATACAACATTAGAACAAATATATTATTACAATCCAGTTATAGTTAGTGGTACACTCTTAGAAGTAATTGTTTACAAAAAACATGATCACTTTGAAGAATATCGTATTAACAATGTTGTGGTTTTAAGTGGGACTTTAGTCGATCACCCCATAAATCATATTACGCATACATTGTTAAAAATAGATAGTTTTAAATTAAATAATGTAACCGTTATAGAAGGATTTCTAGGATGAATTTCAATCTGAAAATGTCTGGAGAATATAAATATACTATTTCCAGGCACGGTAAAATAATACAGGAATCTGATTGGTTTGACAATATTATATTAGATTCTGGTTTAGATATAATTGGTTTAACTGGTGCACCGGCTGCTTATTTATGTGTTGGTACAGGTACATCACCACCTGAAGTCACGCAAGTAGCTTTAGATCAAAGAATAGCTTATTATAATACATCTACAACATCTGTAGGATTAAATTCTGGTTCACCTGATTATATTGCTACGTGTACAGTACATGCAGCTTTTCCACAAGGATCAGTTGTTGGTACAATCACGGAAGTGGGCGCATGTAACCATTATGATAGATATTTATTTAGTCGAGCATTGATTACCGATACAGACGGTAACCCTACATCAATCTCTTTAATAGATATAGATCAATTTACACTTTATTATAAACTAAGAGTTATACCCACTATACAGGATACGTTGTTTGAAGTCATGATTAATGATATAACTCACTCGTGTATATCCAGATTAAATAACGCAGGATCTTTTTGCACCGGATGGTGGTTTATATCAAATATCGTAAATAAGTATTATGATTATGCATGTAGTGGACCAATCAAACATATTACAGCTACACCGGATGGTGGATCACAAAGTACTGTTTATCCAGTTATGCAACCATACATAATAGGTACTCATTATGTCCAACATACAAGTACATGGGATATTAATCATGGTAACTTCACGGAAGGAATAAAAGCTTTTGTATTCTACTATGGGGCACAGTGGAATTCACATGGTTACCAGGTTAGTTTTGATCCACCAATTATGAAAAAAGATACGCAAGTATTAACGTTAACAGTTAGATTTTCTTGGGGTAGATAGTGAGTTTACCATCAAATCAAATTACACCTGAACCAGTCATAGGGGAGTTTTTACGTCCGAACGATACACCATACAAACCACTTTTTCATTCAACAATGGGTGGAATTAAAATCGGGGACGCATCCGAAGGAAGATCAGTAAAAGTATGGACAGCGTATTATGAAAAAGGTTCAATTATTGTAAAACCAAATGCAGAGCCAATTGCATTTACAATGGCAGTTAAAAATGTACTGTCTTTGGCTATTGCATTTGACCAAGCAATGACGCTAGTTCTATGTTGGACTACTTATGGTGGAGCATTATTATATTATTTTGATACAATAACGTCTAAATATATTACTCGTACATTTCAAAATATAGATAGCTGTAGAGTGGCTGCAGATAATACAACTGATTATTATGCATCAAAATCAGACATTATTTTTTCGTATACAATTGAAGGAACACTGCGTTATCGCCAACAGCGAGACCGTTACGATAAAGAATATATCGTTGCAGTAACTGATAAAATTGTTACAAGGACAGGTCCAACTAAAAATAATAGATTTCAGTTTGAATTAAAAACACCAGAAGGCACAGTACACCAATATATAAATGATGTACATACAATAAAAAGAGGTATTACACGATCATTTGTTGCTAAAAAGAATTTTGTACATGAAGATAAATTTATAGATAATGTTGTTTTAGATGTAGATCCAGTAGGTGTTCCAGGGTCTGCTTTTATTGAAGACAAAAGTTCATCTAAAAATAAAATCCGCATTCCAGTTGATTATGTAACTACATATGTTACAATGCCATCATCTTCACAATGGAGTAGTATAACTTATGGATCTAATTCTTTCGTAGCAATATCAGCTAATAATAACATAGTGGCAAAATCACCAGATGGTACTAATTGGACATCAGTGACAACACTTGCATCAGTATCAAATAACTTTATAACATACGAAAATTCTTTATTTATTATAGTAAAGAATTTAGCAGATAATTCAGTAGTGCTGAATACTTCAGTTTACGGTACTAATTGGGAAGAAAAATCTATTCTTCCTGGAAATTGGATTAGTATTGCATTTGGTTCTGGTATATATGTTGCGTTAGCTAGTGATTTAAATCATATTCACACTTCCTTAGATTTAATTACTTGGAATACTAGTTTTGATTTAAATACAACTAGTCCAGTTAAATGGAAAACAGTTAAATATCTAAATAACTTATTTATTGCAATAGATTGGGATTTTAATAGTTATACATCTGAAGATGGTATAACTTGGATAACTGGTGGACAAATAGGTAATACATTAGCTTATGGTGAAGGTGTATTTGTATCAGTTAAAAGTAATACAAACATAGCTTATTCATCTATCGACGGTATCAATTGGACACAGAGGGAAATGCCATCTGTGTCCAATTGGATTAGTACTGTTTACGGAAACAAATTATTTTTTACAATATCAAGCGGATCAAGTGTTACAGCTGTATCTTTTGATGGTGTTAATTGGTCACAACAAAATCATTTATCATCAGCTATTCATTCAGAAATTGCATTTGGTCAGGGTAATTTTGTTTTTGCTATAAAAAATTCTAATCAAAGTATACTCATAAAGAATTTTACACTCAATGCAGTAATTAATACAAATAGTCAATTTAAAAGTAAATCTATTTATTTACGCTCAAACAATAAACTGATCCCCTATATTGATCATAGTGAATCTTTGGATTTATATGATATAAAATATTGGACACTAGAGTCTTTCTTTTATTTAAAATCAACAACAGATGGCGTAATTATTTTCGATAAAGATGGTGTATCAAATATATCTCAACCACAATATTTTCTTAAAGTACACCCTGTAACAGGAGTTAGTTTAATAACAGGTGCAGGTGATTCTTTATCTAATACTCTAAGACAAGAGTTAATTTATAACAAACCTATTAGTATTAATAAATGGCATCATGTTGCAGGTGTCCGTAATAAAAGTACACTAAAAATATTTTTAGATGGCGTAGAAGTAGCGTCTAGTGTATATAAACAAATAATGCGCTCCGGTAATACATCTTTATATTTTGGAGCACAAGCAGGTACAACAACGGCGTTTGATTCATATGTCGAGAATATGCGAATAACTAAAGATGTAGCCCGCTATACATCTCATTTTGAAGTAGCCTCACATCCGAACTTACCGCGTGTTAGTTACTTGGTTCAAGTTTATGCAAAGGGTGCAATACCTTACAGAGAATCATATACACTTACAACTGATAGAGACAACATAGATGAAGGCCAATCAATAGTTTATACACTTACAACTAAGTATGTTAGTAACGGAACTATTTTAGATGTGTTTGTTGCGGATACGAGTACAGCTGGTAGTATAGATTTTGAAGAACATGCTTCTCGTATGACTTTGTATTTAAGTGGTAAAGGAACAAATAAGAGTACAATTATAACCGATGAAAGTGTAAAGACAAAAACAATTAACACTGTAGGTAATGTTAAATTATCTACTAACAGAAGTAAATCGGGTAATTCATCTATTTATTTTGATGGTACAATTGGTTCTAGATTAGATGTTACACCTACCAATGATTTTATATTAGGTACAAAGAATTTTACAATTGAAGGATGGTATTATACATCACCAGATATTAATAACGGTGTACTTTGGTCTATAGGTCAATATACAGGAGCTAGTGTAGGTACATGCTTATATGGTCAACTTTATAGATCTGGTACTACGATTTATTTATATATTGCTGGATCAACAATTAGTGCAACTAATACGTTTATTGAATATGCTGCAAATGAATCTATATTTGTCAACAAATGGGTACACATTGCATTAGTAAGATACGACTCGGTCATGTATCTATATGTCAATGGTGTAAAACAAGGTAACCCGTATACTACAATTAGAGATTTTATTTTTGCAAACCGTGTTAGAATTGGTAACATGAATTCACTCTCCGGTGTGGATAATTTTACAGCCAATTATACATATAACGGTTATATTGATGATTTTAAAATTATTAAAGGTGTTGCTAAGTATGCAGATACTAGAGCAAAAGTAGACACAATAGTTTTAGATTTAAATGCAGAAAACGATGGTATTTTCGATGAGTTGACAGATAAGAGCGATAACCATTATAAAATTATTCCTAATAATGGTTTAACAGTAACAAATACACTTTTTAAACAAGGCTCTAGCTCTCTAAAAATAAATGGTGATAGTACAAATAATCCGTATATAGAACATAATAATGATTTGGATTTATACGATGTCAGTATATGGTCTATTAAATTTCATGTTTATGTAAAAAACTATACAACATCACATGCATTTATATTAGATAAAGATGGAATAACAGATGTATCATATCCGCAATATAGAATAAAATTAACAGATTTAAGTTTAACAATAATGTTAGGTTCAGGCGATGGATTAACGTCTGTACAAACTTTTACAGCAACATGGACTACTAGCATAAAACTTAACTGGGTATATTTTTCAATAGACAGAAATAGTAACAATTTAAAAGTATATAAAGACGGCATTATAATAATAGATGCAGCTATAACTTCGGTTATGAGTGGAGGTGGACAGCCGTTATATCTAGGAGCCGAACTTGGTCAAACAAATACAACAGAATGCTGGTTAGATAATTTTAAGATAATTAAAAGTGTTTCAACATATAGTGCCATATTTACACCAAAATCCGAGACAAAGCAAATAACAGTACTTAACAATACTGCGTCTTTTGCATTAACTCCAACTAAAGATTTATTAACAGAAGGTGATGAAACATTAACAATCGGAATACGCACAATTGGTGAATACCCTGACCTAGTTACTTATTCTCAAATAGGAAGTGTTAATATAAATGACACTAGTAATTTAAACTCTATAAAAGTTTTTATTACGGCAAATAAATCAATTGTTAATGAATTTGAACCAGTTACATTTACAGTAACAACTGAAAATGTATATGATGATACTATTTTAAATTATGTTAATTCATCTGGTTTAGGTACTTTTTTTGATGTAGATCCGTTCCTTGAATTTGTAACACTACATATAACCGGTACAGGTGTAAATGGTAATGTTGATATTATAGATAGTAGCCCATTACCAAAGTTAATTACATCAAGCGGTACAGTTTCTTATACTAATAATAAATTCAAATCTAACAGTAGTAGTATTAGAACAGATACTAACTCATGTCTATATGTGGAAGATACCGCTGCTGTAGATATGGGCGTGTTAGATTTTACTATTGAGTTTTATGTTTTACCGGACAATTTAAATACAAATACATATATAAGTAATTACGGAACTAATGCAGCAACATCTGGTTTTATGATACAATGTATAAACGGTGGCACGTTAGGAGCATATGTTTATTATGAAACTAGTACATTATCCATAATTACTTCATCTGTAGTTATATCACCGTATCTATGGCAACACATTGCTTTTACTCGTAAAGGTAATAATTTCTATTTACTGGTTAATGGTGTTCTAAAAGCCACAGTGGTGTCTTTAGTTACAATGAATAATGTAACGACTAGGATTAGAATTAATACAGAAAACAGTGCTGGTTGTTATTATGAGAATATCAGAATAACAAAAGGTGCATGTAGATATATTGCTGATTTTAATCCGAATATTGCATATATTAATTACAATACAGATTTCTTGAAAAATTCTGGTGAAATAACAATTGTCGATAATACAGCTTCATTTACAATAACACCTGAGTTTGATTTCTTTACTGAAGGTACCGAAAACTTCAAAATGTCTATTTATAGTACATATGGAGTATGGTTAGTCACCAGTGATTTAATTACAATTAGGGATACCAGTAAATCACTGTACATACACAAGTTTCCAGTCATAGCTGGAATCGATTCAAATGCACTGATTCCACGTACAATTGAACAAGAATTCCCAGTAATTACATCTGTAGCTCAAAATGCATTAATTACATTTGTTGGACAAGATTTTCCTGTATCAACAGGGGATTTATCAAATACAATTACTCAGCGCTTGGAAGGAATGCTTCCATTAACAATGGGAGATTCATCTAAAACAATTATTCAGCGTTTAGATACAGCTATACTTCCTATTTTCTTAGGAAAACCATGGGTTGAAATTGCAATATCTAGATTAGCTATAGAGAAAACTACCACTATTAACAGTAGCTTGTATCCTATATTAATTGAAGATAATTTGTCAATAATGACACCAGTAATGAATTCAATATATTCAGCTGATTCATTATACTCTGATACTTTAAACGTCAATAATCAAATAGTAAATTTAGTCACTGTTGAAAATACAATAGTTTATAAAACATACGATATAAATCTAGCTACATCAAATGATACATTAAACATTACTAATCATTTAGTAGATTCAGTTACTATTGAAAATACAATTGTAATTAAAGTTATAGATGTTGAATTAAGTAATTTTAGTGATTCACTTATAGTTACTAATCAAATAGTAAATTTAGTCACTATTGAAAATACAATAGTTTATATTGAAAATACAATTGCCGGAGATTTAATAAACATTAGTAATCATACAGTTGACACTATAACTATTGAAAATGATACTCAAAATCGTATAAGAATATATGATGCTGATATAACTGGTGTAATTGACACATTAAATATCGGCGGACAAATAATAGATAGTATTACACTTATAGATACAGGTGTACGTAATTTACTATTAGCTGATCCTAGTGATACATTATCTATACCTAGTCATTTAGTAGATTCAGTTACTGTTGAAAATACAATAGTTTATAAAACATACGATATAAATCTAGCTACGTCAAATGATACATTATTTATACCTAGTCATTTAGTAGATTCAATTACTGTTGAAAATACAATTGTAATTAAGATTATAGACGTTGAATTAGGTAATTTTAGTGATACATTATCTATGCCTAGTCATTTAGTAGATTCAGTTACTGTTGAAAATACAATAGTTTATAAAACATATGATATAAATCTAGCTACACCAGTAGATACATTATTTATACCTAATCATTTAGTAGATTCAATTACATTGCAAGTATAAATTCTTAATTAAGAATTTATTTTATTTAATCCGTTGATAAATAATCAACTTTATTTTTAGAAAGAGTATTCCACTTACGGAATATAAGAATTAAAATGCAAAATACGGTGTTACAACAAGCCAGTTTATCTGGGCAGTTTAGAATTGAAATTAAGAGAAACGGGCAAATTATCAAAGAAACAGATTGGTTTGATAATTTAATTACAAATAATGGACTAGGTGCTATAGCCTGTATAAATAGATTAGGTGTTAACAGTTATATTCGGTGTGTAGTTGGGTCAGGCACCAATGCTCCGGCTATAACAGATATGTTATTAGGTCAGCGCGTAGGTACATGGTCAGGAGCCGGTGATACAACATATGCAAATACAGGTGTTCCTAATTATACACAGTCATATATAAATAAATTTACATTTACACAGGGTTCGATAGTAGGAAATATTACTGAAGTGGGTACAGTATGGTCACCCAGCGGCAGCAGTTATAATTTATTTAGCAGGGCTTTGATTACAGATATTAATGGTAATCCAGTAGTATTAACTCTTTTAGCTATTGATCAACTTATTATTTATTATAAATTAAATGTTGCATTACCATTAAGTATCTCTAATAATTCAGTTCAAATAAATGGTGTAACTTATAATTATACATCCAGATACATTTATTTATTAAATTCTTTTAGTACTAATTTTCCATATTACGGTATGACATACTCTGGTGGTGTTACTTGTGGTTTTTGTGGTTCATATGGGTTTGTTCCTGGTGACCAAACTAAAAATTATGTTTCACCAGAATATATAGGTGGCACAATGACAACTGCTTATGTAGACGGGTCTTATACTGGCAATTATAAGTCAGTTGCATCAATATCGATGGCTAACTGGATTGGGGGTGTTAAAGCATTACACGTAACTACGACATTTGGTAAAAATTGTATAGTGTTTGATACACCAATTATGAAAACAGATACACAAGTATTAACAATAAACACATCAGTTAATTGGAATAGAGTATAAACAATGTCGCCAAATAACACCTTTACTACTGCATTGGATACATGTGATTATTTACCACCCAATGATTTACCATATGAACCTTTGTCACAAGTAGTTAGAGGTGGTATTTCAATAGGTGACGGCTCACAAGGTAGGAATATTAAAAATTGGTTAGTTTATTATGAAAATAATATCATTAAAGTTAAACCAGAAAATGGCACTGTTGAGTTTATACTGATAGAGCCAAATGTAGAAACACTTACATTAGCATTTGATTCTGCGATGAATGTTGTATTGGCATGGACTATCTCAACAGGTGCATTTCTTTATTATTATAATTCATCTACACATACCTACATTAGAGAGGATTATCCTTTTGTTACAAGTTGCAGAGTATGTTTAGATAAAGTAGATGATTTTTATTCGGCTTTCTCGGATATTTTATTTGTATATACATTGAACGGGTCTGTTTATTACAGATTACAAAGAGACCGTTATACTGTCCCTTATTTGATACAAGCTATGCCTGGCTATGTTAAAAAGGCAGGACTTACTACAAAAAATAGATTTCAAGTAACAATTGTAGATCTACCGGTTAATAAATCTTTGTTAACATATTTACCTTCTTATGCAAAAGAAGGTGATACACTAACATACCACTTACGAACTGGTTTAATTTCAGATGGTACTATTTATAAATACTTAGTAACACCCGATGTTAATGTAGCACCAGTAGCAAATCCAAACTTAGTATTTGCACTCAATGGTAATGGGGTAGATGGTTCTAGTGTTTTCACTGACACTAGTTCTTCTAACAGTGTACTCACAACAGTAGGGATAGTTACTAACAGTGTAGGCAACAAATTATTTAATCCCAGTAGCATATACTTTAATGGCAGTAGCTATATAACAACAGAAAATAGCAGCAAGTTTGATTTTAGTTTAGCCAGCACAGATTTTACAATTGAATTCTGGATTAAACCGTCAGCTGCAGTATCTGTTTTGGGTCGGATATGTGGCGCAATGTATAACAGTACGATGCATGGGTGGCATTTATTTATCGATACAAATAATCGTTTAAATTTAAATGGGTATATAGCAGGTACATGGACAGGTGATGTTTTGTTAAACACAGCTCCAGTTTTAATAAATAAATGGACACACGTAGCGGTAGTTAAAACATTAACCGGGTATAAAGGTTATGTAAATGGTGTTGCAGGTGCACAATATTCTAATGTAAATGGGTTTGAATATGCACCAGCCTGTTCTTTAATAGTTGGAAATGCTGGCTCGTTTGTAACAAGTAGAGAATATCCATTTATCGGTTATATAGATAGATTCCAAATAACCAAAGGTGTTGCAAAATACATTTCTAATTTTGATCCATTATCTACTGTCAGTAATATGTATGGTCAATGTACTGTAACAAATAATACTGCATCATTTACTGTAATACCAATACAAGATGCAGTAGCAGAACCCGCTACAAATATGGTAGTGTCATTATTTGATAGTAATTACAGCCTAATAATACAATCTGCAGCTGTTTCATTAACAGATACATAGAAGGAAAGTAAATATGCCTACGGATCTTATTGTACATGAATTTCCTGTTAATGCAGGATTAAGTTCAAATGGATTAGCTTCGGCTACTGAAAATATATTTCCAATTTTTACCGGAATGAGCGCAAATGGATTAGTTCAAAATCTTGAACAATATCTTCCAATTTTTACCGGAATGAGTGCTAATGCATTAATTCCAAATATTGAACATTACCTTCCAATTGATATAGGTAAAACGTTTTATAATATTTATGCATTAAACAATATCACTACATCAAAAGAAGGTGATGCAATAACATTTTTAGTTGAAACCGGATTAGTGCCAGATGGAACTATATTGTATTATTCTGTTTTAAGTAAAACAACTGCACCGGTAAACACAATTCCAGCATATACAATACCTATGGTATATAATGCAGTGGGTGCGGAGTATGCAACAGTATTGTATTTAAATGCAGAAACTACAGAAGATTTAATTGCATTAACAGATAAGAGTCTATATAAGTACCCTGTTGTTTCTAATAATGGTTTAACAGTGTCAAACTTAATTTATAAAAATGGAACAGGGTCATTAAAAATAAATGGTACTAGTACAAATAATCCTTATATAGCACATGATGTTAATTTAGATTTACATGACGCTGATAAGTGGACTATTGAGTTATATGTATACATGGAGAATTACACTACTACTTGTGCATTTATGATGTCAAAAGACGGTGTTGCTAATGTATCTTATCCTCAATATAGAGTAAAAATATATGACTTAGGAATAGATGTTGTTTTAGGTTCTGGAAATGGTGTATTATCTATACAAACTTTTTCATCTACATGGATAACTAGTATTAAATTTACATGGGTACATTTTGCAATAGTAAAAAATGGTAATATCCTAAGAATATTTAAAGATGGTATAAATTTACAAACCACTACGATTACATGTACAATGGTATCTGGCAATAAACCATTATATTTAGGTAGTGAATCAGGTCAATCAGCTACAAGTGACTGTTGGATAGATGAATTGAGAATTATCAAAGGTGTAGCTAAATACTCTGTTAATTTTGATCCAAGTAATGTCTACACACAGAATCAATTAAATCAAAATATAATCGATGTTTCAACAATTCTTTATGTTAAAGGCGATGGTACAAATAATTCTACATCGATAATAGATAGCTCAACTATTAGCCCTAAAACTTTAACTAATGCTGGCGGTGTTAAGATATCTACAGATCAAAGTAAATTAGGTGGTTCATCTATTTATTTTAATACGAGTTATCTAACATCCCTAGGCAATATTGATTTTACATTAGGTTCAGGTAACTTTACAGTTGAATTATATTTTAATACAGCTAAATTAAATACAGTGTTACTTGACTACTATAGTGGCGGTAGTAATGGTTGGCAGGTATATATTAACGCATCAGGGATTATTCAATGGTGGAATGGTAGCCTTATATTAAGTAGCGTACTTGCTATACTTATTAACGTTTGGACTCATCTTGCAATTGTTAGATATAACAATATTATTACTATTTATATCAATGGTAAAAAAGATACATCGGTTGCTAATACAACCAATATTAATTATGTTACATCTACATTTGCAATTGGTACTCAATATGCTAGTAGGCAGCCAACCTATGATTATCTTGGTTACATGGATGAAATTAGAGTCCTTAAAGGTGTTTCTAAATATATTGCTGATTTTATACCAGGTAGTGTTTATGAATCTATCACAATACCAAGTCAACATTTTAATGAATTATTTGTAGATGATGTAACAATTCTACATTTAAAAGGCGAAGGTGTAAACGGCAGTACTACATTTATTGATAGCGGTATTAATCCAAAAACCATAACTGTTGTAGGTAATATTAAAACATCGATTGCATATAGTAAATTAGGTAATTCGTCTATTTATTTCAATGGTACAATTGGTTCTCGTTTAGATGTTACACCTACAGATGATTTTATATTAGGTACAAAAGATTTTACAATAGAAGGTTGGTATTATACTTTACCTGCAATAAGTGATGGCGTGATGTTTACTATTGGTCAATACGGTAATGGTAACACAGGTACTGGACTATACGGTGAAATATATAAATCAGGTGCGACATTATCTGTGGTCTTAGGTGGACTCTATGGTAGTGGTGCTCAGCATTTAATTAAATATGATACCAATGAATTAATGCTTATTAATAAATGGGTGCATATCGCTTATGTTAGATGTAATTCAATAATAAATTTATTTATAAACGGGAAAGTGTGTGGAGCACCATATAAAACAATAATAGATTTTACATTACCATCAAGAGTTAGAATCGGTAGTTTAAATCATTGGTCAGGGATAGATAATTTTTCGTACAATTATACTTATAATGGTTATATCGATGATTTTAAAATTATTAAAGGTATTGCTAAATACAATTCAAACTTTGAACCTAGTTTATTTATTGACACTACCAATAGTGTCAATGAAAATGATTTTGGTGAACAGACCAATCTAGTGTTTCATTTAAAAGGCGATGGAAGTAATAATTCAAATATTATTGTAGATTCTAGTCCTACTCCTAAAACATTAACGACAGTGGGTATTGCAGTTAATTCTACAATAACTAGAATGATGGGTACAGGATCTATTTATCTTAATAATAGTACAGCCACTCGTGCATATATTACAACACCTGCATCAACTGACTTTGCATTTGGAACAGATGATTTTACAATAGAATTCTGGGCTAACAAAACAGTTAATAGTTATAGTGGTGCCGACTATGTCATGTCAACAGCAACAAACAATTATGGTGATGGTGGCTGGTATATTAACTTTACCGCTGGTGCTTTTGGCTTAAGTCACAACCGTATAGCAATAATAAGTTACGCAATAACAACTGGATCAGATGGACTATGGCATCATTATTCCATTGTGCGAAATGACGGTACTTTTATAATATTTGTAGACGGAATTTCGTTAGCGTCAGTAACCACTGCTGTTAATATTACTGCAAACGATTTACTTAAAATTGGCGTACTTTATACGCCAAATGCAACATCATCTTATTTTAATGGGTATATAGATGATCTTAAAATATATAAAGGTTTAGCTAAATATACATCTACTTTCTCCCCTGGTGGTATCACTGGAACAGTTGTAATTAATGATGACAAAGGTACATTTCAACTTATACCAATTCAAGATAGTTTACCAGAAGATCCAGAGAATTTAATTATATCGCTATATAAACAAAATACTTCTGTACCATTGGTAACATTACCTGCTATTTTGATCAGTGATGTTTAAATATACTAAACACAAATTCTATGTAACACTTTGAATTAAAAAGGATAAAATTAAAATGCCTATTACGTGGACATCCAGCATTAGAAATTTAATGACTAGACAAGGTTTATTAAATGGTTTTGCAAACCCTTGTGCAATATCTGTTTATTCTGGTACCCAACCCAGAGCCACAGCAATTACATCAAATTGGGTTAACTATAAAACAAACCTAGCTACCGCAGCGAATTCATTTGTATCTGAAATTTATACTTTACCAAAAGATTTAGATTGGGGTGCTTCATCAGCCTGGCAAGGTTTAGCGTATGGTGCAGGTAAGTTCGTAGCTATTGCATTATATTCAATTGGTGCAGCATATTCTGAAGATGGAGTAACTTGGACTGCAATTAATATGCCAGTGAGTGCCAGGTGGATATCTATTATTTATGCTAATAGTACATTCGTGGCTATTACTTATGATAATACTGTTGCAGCTACTTCGGTTGACGGTGTTACATGGACAGCAACAACAATGCCTGTATCTGCATTATGGTCGTCTGTTACTTATGGTAATGGAGTGTTTGTAGCTGTAGCTTATAATAGTGATATAGCAGCTACTAGCATTGATGGTATTACTTGGGTACAAACAACACTTCCAGTATCTGCTACTTGGGTAAGTATTTCATTTGGTAATGGGCAATTTGTATCTATTTCTTATAATAGCACAATGATTGGAACATCTTCAGATGGTGTAAATTGGATCCAACGAGTAGCTCCTGCTAAATTATTTTGGAAAACAATTACATTTGGAAATGGGCTGTTTGTAATAATAGCTAAAGATACTGATAAAACATATACAAGTCCTGATGGTATTAACTGGACAATTACATTTTTACCAACCAATTCACTTTGGTCAAATGTTTATTTTTCTAATGGCTTATTTATAGCAGTATCTGAAGTGAGTGAAGTTTGCGCAATTAGCACAGATGGTGTTTCATGGGAAAGAAAGTACCTGTCATCTGGAGATAGTTTTTCTGCGATTGCTTACGGTGCAGGTATGTTTATTATATTAACAAAAATAAGTATATCTTCAGTTGCGGTTAAATTAATGACATCTGCTGGTAACGAAACCCCATTTTTATTGGGTCATTTTATAGGTGCATCTTGGTCGCAACCTAGTAATGGAACATTATTGCAATTAACAAATCCGCCAGCTAGTAATGCTATAACTACAGGTATTGCTAAATGGGCAATACTTTGGGCATCAAATATTACTCGTGCACAAATGGATGCAAATACAATACCACATAATAATTTTATTGTAGTGCCCGCATCCATTAGCACCAGTGGTGGTATCATTAGATTCTCAAATACTACTTTTACAGCCAATGTATCAAAAGCAATATTAGACGGCTCTATTGATATTACAATGAAATAAGGAATAGAAATGGCTAATAGAGTAGAGCTAAGCAATGGCTGGGTGGTTGGTACTGGCAATATGTGCGATAGGTTAATGAGTAGAAATGAAAATATACCGGGTTATGACTCTAGTATATTAATAGGGTCAGCTGGTGTATTAAACACTTACACTAATACCAGTATACGTATTATGAAAGGTGCTTTTCCAACTAATGTTAATGATTTTAATTATACATATCGAAACACAGATATGCTTATTAACTTTGTTGCTAATGCTAACCATTTTTCACCTAGTCAATATACAGTTAATCCTGTAGTTATTTCAAGTGTATTTGTTTCAGCAATTGCTACTGGTTGGGGTGAAATAGGTATATTAGGTTCAGGTGAGGATTTAGAGATGGTTGATGTAAATATTATACAAGGATCCACTTATAAAATTAATGGTATGAAAATAAGTTTTCCCACTATGTGGGAATATTAAACGACTCTATTAATATTACAATGAAATAAGGAATAGAAATGGCTAATAGAGTAGAGCTAAGCAATGGCTGGGTGGTTGGTACTGGCAATATGTGCGAAAGGTTTATGACTTTCAAGTACATACATCCAAGTAGTGCTACTGCATCAGATACAGCTGGCACAAATGGTTTATTAGGTTCCTATGCTATTACTGGTATACGTATTATGAAAGGTGCTTTTCCAACAAATGTTAATGATTTAAATGCATCTTATAGAAATACAGATATGCTTATTAATTTTGTTGCTAATGCTAACCATTTTTCACCTAGTCAATATACAGTTAATCCTGTAGTTATTTCAAGTGTATTTGTTTCAGCAATTGCTACTGTCTAGTGCTGCTTGGGGTGAAATAGGTATATTAGGTTCAGACGAAGATTTAGAGATGGCCGATGTAAATATTGTAGCAGGAGCCTCTTACAAAATAAATGGAATGAAACTCAATCTCCCCACTATGTGGGAATATTAAACTTTAAAGGTAAATAATGGAATCAACGGTATTTTAGAATATATTAATCCTATATTACTTTATTGATCTAACTAATAATAATTTAGGATTATATATGGAAATTAAACAATGCGGTGCTTATATATTGACTCACGATAACAGTGGAATATTTTATGTAGGAAGTTCAAGCGATTTAAATAAAAGAAAAAATGATCACCTAAGTCATCTAAAAAAAGGAGATCATCATAATGCCATTCTTCAAAAATATACAGAGATGTAGATAAAGTTAGTTTTCAATTCTTCCCTACTGCCACTAGAGAAGATGCTTATGATTTGGAACAAAAGCTTTTAGATGAAAATAGCAGAAATAAGCTCATGTCTAATATTGCTATAAATTCTCGTTTGTCTATGAAGGGTTTATATACAAGCCCAGAAACAAAAGCTAAAATGTCACGGGCTAATTTAGGTCGAAAGCATACAGAAGAAGCTAAACAAAAAATTAGCCAAGGACACATCGGTGTATGTAGCGATAAAAATAGAGAACATCTAAGAGAACTAGCCAAGTCACAAAAAGGTGTTCCTTTAAGTGAACAACATCGGGCAAATATAGGTGCAGGTGGCTTAGGTAGAATATTTTCTCCAGAGCATAAAGCGAGAATTGCATTAGCTCTTAAAGGTAAAAAGAAAACTCCTGAAGCTATTGCTAATAATGCAAAAGCTAGATTAGGGTTTAAGCATACACCTGAAGCTATTGAGAAAATAAGGCTAACATCAACAGGCCGCTTTAAATCACAAGCTTCGCGTGATAAAATATCCTCCGGTAATAAAGGAAAAATATTTTCACAAGAAGCCAAAGATAAAATGTCAGCTAGTGCTAAAGCTAGATATGCTACTTTGGCTAAGTAAGTAAATAAAAGATACTAAATAGTATCTTTTATTTTTTGTTAATTTTAAATAATGGAATAAAAATGGAAAGTACTACCAGATCAATTTTTGGGTCATATCTTCAGACAAATATGCTCCTTGGCATCCCTCATGATATTAAAGAGTTCACTACTCTTAATGAAAAGTTTGCTATTCAAAGTGGTGTAGCTATACCCCCTGGTATTTATCCAAAAGTACAATACTTTTGTATTGGCAATGGTGGTCATCAGCTTACAATGGGTACCGATAATATCCCACTTACTAAGATTAATCAACATCGTGCAACTGATGCGGCGCTTTTTAAGCATTTGCCTTTTGCACTCCGAACTGTTGATAATGATTTAACTTCCACACAAAGAGCAAATTATGCTCTTCGTAAGGAAGTTGTTTATAATGCAGTTACATATATTGCTTATTACCTAAAGCGTATTGACATGACACCGGTAGTATCTCAAATCGACTATCGCACTGTTGTCAATGGCGTTATCTCATCTACACCTTATGTACCCTCTACAAGTTCTCTAAGCCCTACACCAGTGGTTATTAGCAGTACAGGTGTTAATGCATTGTCAGGCGATTATATTACTACTACTGCAATGGTTACCATTAGTTTTTCAGCAGAAGAAATTGCAGAATTATTAAATGTAGCTAACATCATGTTTGCAGATGATAACTATGCAATCATTTCAGAAATTGGATTATGTGCAGGTGTAGATAAAGTTATTCAGGTTACTGCAGCAAGTGGTGGTAGTTTTAATTTTACCGAGGCAATTGGTATTCAAATTATCTCCTTTATCAGTTCTATGCATGTGGCTAAGTACACAACTTCAGGACTTTTGAAGTACCTCGATATCGGCTGCAACGAACCTTTGGTTAATATAATATAATATAATATAATATAATGAGCTTCTTTTCTATTTTATTATAATTACATATTACTAATTTGGTATTTTAATATATTAGGGGTATTTAAATGAGTGACCAAAAAATATACGGTATTTATGTAATAACAAATGAAGTAGAAAAGAAAATTTATGTGGGTAGTAGTATCGATATAATGAAGCGAAAAAAAGAACATGAAGTAAAATTGGAAAAGAATACTCATCATAATAAAAATTTACAAAAAGCTTATAATAAAAGTAATGATAATTTTAAAATGAATATTATTCCATGCAAAGCTGATGTTAAAATTAGAGAAATAGAACAAGAACTTATTTTAGAATTAATGTCAACGGGTATTCTTTATAATATAGCATTAAATACAGAATCACCAATGACTGGTAGAGCCCATTCTGAAAAAACTAAAGAAATAATGAGGGTGCTTAGTACAGGTAAAAAACATTCTCCGGAAACAATAGAAAAGTTAAAAGAACTATCTGTAGGCAGAGTACCACCAAGAGAAGCTGTAGAAAATTCAGTTAAGTCTAGATTAGGTGTTCCTTTATCACCAGAAAGAGTAGAAGCTCTTAGAGTTAAAGGCATTGAAGCTATGAAAGATCCAGCAGCTCGCCAGCATCTTTCTGATGTCAATATTGGTATTAAACATACCCCTAAAGATATTCAGAAAATGAAAGAAGCTTGTGTGGGAAGAACTTTCACACCTCAAGCAAGAGAGGCTAGCATAGCAGCTAATACGGGTAGAAAAATGAGTGATGAACATTTAGCTATCATTAAAGCAGCTAATACTGGATTAGTCAGGTCTGAAGAAACTAGAGCTAAAATATCTGCCGCCAGAAAAGGATTTGTGCCACCTAGAGAATCAATGTTAGCAGTCTGGGAAGCTAATAAAGGCCGAGTTAAATCTCAGCATGAATTAGATGTAGCTAGAGCAACATTAGAGAAAGCTAGAGAAGTACAATGTAAGAAAGTAGTTGTCGATGATGTTGTTTATAACAGCATAAATGCGGCAGCTAGAGAGTTAAATGTAGATAAGGGAACCATTTATAGAAGAACTATGAATGAAAAATACCCAAATTGGAATTACGTTTAAAATAATACTTAAAGGATAATTAAATTGACTATCAAATTTCACAGTAATATTAGCAATCTATTAATCGGGCAAGGTATCTTAGCAGCCGGATATAACGCACCGTGCAGTATTACTGTATACTCAGGCTCACAACCAATGCCAATTAACATTGTAAACGATTGGTTAAGTTATAAAGCATCAAACACTAATTTTCTAATTAACTACACCGATGTAGAATGGTCACATGCGCTCAACGGAGAAGCACCATTTTGTAGCATTGACACATTCCCAGCATCTACATTACCTGTGCATGCTGGAGATGGTGCCTGGGCTATTCTGTGGCCGCGTAATATAACAACTACGAATTTATCTCAAGATGCTATACCTGAGACTATATTTTTAGTAGTTCCAGTATCTATATTAACAGGTAATGGTGTTATTAGATTTGAAGATAATGTTACATTTGTAATGGATACACCTAAAGCAATTGCCGATGGTGCTATCTTAGCTGGAATAACTAACTAATAAGGTACATCATGGCTACAATAGCATTATCGACCGCATTTGTTTCTCCATATATCCAACGATTAATGGGTGCATCTGGAAATGGAAAAGCAGTTACTGTAGGAGATACAGTAGCAATATCATCAAAAATAAATTTGTTTAATAAAAAAGACCAAACTTATTTACCTGAAGAACAAGTGGTGTGTCAAGTACACATCATGAAAGGCGAAGTACCCGTTGATTTTACAACACTTTTAAATAGCCAAACTAGAGAAACAGACAGACTAGTATCTTTTACAACTTACAATAATAAAGGTGTAAATGAGTTTTCTAAATCTTTACTAAATGTAAATCCGGTTGTGATTACATCAGAATATGCAAAAGCATATGCAACAGGAACAGCCACATGGTTTTGGTGGATGGTTAAACGAGATATGGGAACTGAAATTTATCATCAAATTATCGGTACACTTGGTGTAGGCGGAAGTAATTCTGATTTAGAAATTTCAGACATCGAAGTTAAAGATGATGATTATTATAGAATTCTTAATCTAAGATTGCTTTTTCCAACAATGTGGAGTTATACTTAAAAATAAATCATAAATACCGATACACTAAAAATGTATCGGTATTTATGATTACTCCAGAGAATGTTATGTACGAAAAATAAAGGAAATATATGCCAAATATAATACCGGATTTTTATTTAGATATCGACACAACTGGTGTATCGATTGATAATAAAATTGTCTTAGAAAGACACGATTTACCGACATCTTCTATAAAGTGTATCATACCTAATTATGGTGCCTATTATGCAAATTCACTAGAAGTATATTCAATTAATACGATTGGTATAGCAACCAAACTAGTAAGGGATATAGATTATAATTGCGCTGAATTTTTACCAAAGACTACTTCAGATGTAGGAAGTGAAATTTATTTTACAATTATAATTACATCACCAACTGCCACCAATGACATTGCAATAAATTACCAAGCATTGGGAGGGTCTGATAGCCCTAATAAACCATTGTTATTAGAAATATATCATAATTTAATTGGATCAATTGGTGGTTATGTTTGGGACGATGTATTACATAAACCAAAAGAATATCCACCTGCTCATCATTTACATGATAGTGCTGATGTTTACGGATTAGAAGCTATTAAAGATGAACTCAGGTGGATAAAAGAAGACATTGCGTTAACTGACGATAAAATACATTCATTTATATTATCTAAACTCAATTATATAAACACTAAAACAAATACAGCACAATTTAAATCAATACAAAATATAAATATAGATTCACAAGTTGCTATTATAGATAATGCTAGTTCAAATTTAAAAGCAGCTAATGAACGATTAAGTTATGTTCAACTTAAATATAATTTAGCTGAAAAATTTTATAATAGAGTCATTACACTATACAGATCTAAGGGTGGCATTAACACCGTTACCGATTCAGTTGCGTTAGGTGTTCCTACATATTCAATAACCCCTAGTAAATCAGTTGTATATGAAGGTGATTCATTAGATTATGTATTAATTACTACTAATGTCCCAGATGGAACTGCTTTTGATTTAAAGCCTATATATGGTGAAAAATACAAGATAACTACTATTACAGATGCGGATTTAAATTCACCATTATTTATAGAAATAGTAACTTATAAAAACAAAGGTATTATTACTGTAAATGTAAGATTAGATAAAGCAATTGAAGGTAGTCGTTTTATTACATATGGTCTTTATTCAAAAGATGCAACATTGTTAGCGTTAAGTAAAACAGTTATTATTAATGATCCTGATCTTAATATACTCAATAGAATTGCATCTACAACACTCGATCCTTATGAAGATAAAGTAACATTGCTACTCAGAGGAGATGGTGATGCTGACTCCAATTTAATTATTGATAGTAGTCCTACGCCCAAATTAATTACAGTATATGGTGATACAAAAATAAACTCAATACTTAGTGGTTTTGATGGAGGCTCACTTAAATTTGATGGCGTAGGTGATTATATTTCTGTTGCACCTAATACAGGTGTTGCGTTTAATACAGATGATTTTACTATTGAAACATACATGTATTTTAATAGTGTTGAAGATGGCGGATTTGGTAGTTTAACTACTAATATTGATCCAATTAATACAAATGGTATTTCGGTATGGGTTTCACTTGGTAAAATAAATGTAAAGATTGGTAGATGTATTTCAACTAAGTACAGTGAAATGACTAGCAATTTAACTGTTATAAAAAATGCATGGTATCATATTGCAGTAACACGTGAAGCTGGAATAGTTAAATTATTTATTAATGGTTTATTAGATTCCAGTATGTATAGTACAATTGATATTAACAGTACTGTTTTTGTAGTAGGTAGAACATACCCTAGTAATCCAGGTAATTATTTTAATGGTTATATTGATGACTTAAAAGTAACAAAAGGTTTATCGAGATACAATACATCGTTTACTGTACCGAGTACATTTAATTCTACTGGCGAAACAGATCCATACAAAAACAGTGTTAGTTTATATTTAAATAGCGATGGTATTAATAATGACCATGTTATCTCGGATTCTAGTAATTACAATCATGCGATAGTTTCTATCGATGGTGCAATTATATCAAATTTACAGTATGTTAATGATCTATGTAGTATTCATTTTAAAGGTACAACATCGAATTGTCCATATATTGAACATAATAATTCATTAGATTTATATGACGCTAATAACTGGACTATTGAATTTTGTGTTTACTTAACAGATAATAAATCTTTATTTATTATCTCTAAAGACGGCAAAGCTAATGTTGCTTACCCGCAATATAGAATTACAGTTACGGATACACTTATAAGTATTATACTCGGAACTGGCTCCAATAGTGCAACTTTACAAACTATTTCTACTCCTACATTAGATTCAATTGCTGGTAAATGGGTACATTTTGCAGCAGTTAATGATAATAAAATTATATCCCTTTTTGTTGATGGCATAAAAGTAGAATCAAAACCAATAACAAACTTAATGTTATCTGGTAGCTCTAGATTATATTTAGGAACTGAACAAGGGCAGTCATGGAAATACGATGCATATATAGATGAACTTAAAATTACAAAGGGCGTAGCTAGATATAAAGTTAATTTCTCACCAATTACAACTGATCAATCTGTATATTTAAATAATATACAATACTCAATTGTACCCACAAAAGTACGTGTTGCAGAAGGTGACATAGTTACATTCGTTGTTACAACGAATGATCTAAATCACAATGGTTACGTTGATATAGTCATTAACAAGATATCTGATAGTTTTACTCCTGGTGATTATAGTATAAATGATTTAGCCCCGACTAAACTCTACATTAAAAATGGTTTAGGTAAATACGATATATCTATTTCGAATGATAACTTATTTGAATTACCAGAAGTATTCAATGTGTCAATCTGGAAATTAAACAAATATAACACTGCATTAGCTACTTCATGTGATGTAACAATAATAGATAAGACAAAACCGTTAAATCTAGGTTACTCTATTGTAAGCAGTAATGAAATTGTAGATGAAGATATGTTATTTGTTTTTGATGTATTTGCAGATGTACCAGACGGAACTGTACTTTATTATACACTATTTGGAACAATTGATAATTTAGATATAATTGGTTCATTAGTTGGACAAGTTGTTATAAATAGTAAAGTTTCTACAATCTATGTTAACTCATTTGCGGATCATTTTACAGAACCTGTAGAAAAATTTAGAGTAATGTTGTATGCAGATGCATCTAAAAATACATTTCTAGATGCCAGCAAAACAATTAGTATTAATGACACTAGTAAAACACGACTATATCATTTTGTAGAAAGTTCATTATCCGTTGACGAAGGTCAATCTATTACATTTACCGTTAATACCGAGTATGTAGAGGATGGATATATTGTTTACTATAAAATTTTAGGTGCTATAAATAATCAAGATACAACCGATGAATTTTTAGGTGAATTAGTTATTAATAATAGTACAGCATTTTTTACATTTAACCTTTTAGAAGATCACTTCACTGAAGGAGTTGAAAATTTTACAGTTGGTCTCTACCAAGATATTAATCGTACAATACTTTTAGCAACTAGTAAAGTTATAACAGTTAATGATACAAGTGTAAATTACGTATACACAATAGAACCAGATGTATTTACTATCGTAGAAGGCGAAACAGTTACATTTACTCTTACAACTGATGTCCCTATTGGTACTGTTTTATATTATCAAATAACAGGTACAACAAATTCTCAAGATATATTAGAATTGTTAACAAATGAAATAACAGTAATAACTGGTGTAGAGAAGTTAGCCTTAACATTCATTGATAATAAAGTATTTGAGGGTACAGAAATATTAGCATTAAATCTGTATACTGACTCTAGTTATATTAACATGGTAACAATTAGTCCTACAGTAACTGTACTCGATACAGGGGATGAAAATGTATTACCTATAATTGTTAATAATGCCACTAATAGATTATATAATGCAAATAGTATCGATATTCCGTTTTTAATCAATGATGGTATAAATAAATTATACAATGATCAAATTAATATAGAATTTAACTTGATAGGCCCAGTGGCTACAGTTGATTTAGTTTGTGAAAAATATACATTTAAAGAGGGTGAAAGAATTGACTTTCTAATTACCACTACTGGTATTGAAAATTCAACTATAATAGAACTCAAAAAGATATATGGTGATGTCACTGATGCTGATTTTAGCTTAGATGTTTATTCTCAAAATATTGTCTTATATATTAAAGGTGTTGGTCCCGATGCATCTACATCTATTGGTGATGCGAGTATATCACATAAAGTACTAACTACAACTGGCAATGTTAATATAAATACCACTGTTTTTAAACGTGGAACTGGTTCGGTTTTAATTGATAATTCAAGTAATAGTGTTAGTTATGTAACCACTCCAGCATCAGTCGATTTTGCATTTGACATTAAAGATTTTACAATTGAATTCTGGGCTAATAAAATAACAGATAGCTTTAGCGGATTAGATCATATTTTATCTACAGCTTTTGATAATTCTGGGCTTGGTGGATGGTATATATCGTGCTACCAAAACAATTTTAGTTTTGGCCATGATGGTATTAACATTATCAGTTATGAAGCTACAGGAGTTTTAGATGGTTTATGGCATCATTATGCAATCACCAGGCAATTTAATAACTTTATGTTATTTGTAGATGGAGTATTATTGGTGACAGTAAATGCAGCGATATCCATTATAGCTAATAATAATCTAGTGATTGGGTGTTTAGATACAACCAATGGAATATCATGTTTTAACGGATATATTGATGAACTAAAAATTACCAATGGTGTTGCCAGATATATTAATGATTTTAATCCAGAAATAACCGGATTAGTAATTATTAATGGAACGACAATGGTTCAAAATGGTTCAGCTACTTATTCATTAATTGCAAGACTTGACGGTGAATCAGAAGGACCGGAGACATTTAAAATGGGTGTGTCTTATATAAATTCGACGGATATATTAGCTGTATCACCAATTATAACCATAGAAGATAATTAAGATCATATGATAAATTTAAAGGAATTAAAATGACTATCAAGTTTCATGAGAATATAAAGAAACCATATTTAGATAAGTTTATTAAAGGTGGGTTTAATCCACAAGGATATGCTTGGAGTATTGGAAACGGAATATCTATATATTCAGGTGCTCAACCAAAAGCCATAGACATTCTAAATAATTGGAGCGATTATAAATCAGATAAATCAATTTATTTAGCTCAAATAAATGAAGGCGGTTGGGTTAATCAGTCTTCCGGTATTTTACTTAAATTGCAATCTGGTTTTAGTACAGTTGGTGGTCATTGGGCTCCAATTATTCCAGTCAATGATGGAACTGCTACATGGGCTATTCTTTGGAGTGGTTATGTGACACAAGAGCAGATGGCCAATGCAAATATACCTATTGATAAATTCTTAGTTGTAAATGTATCAGATGCTAATTCAGACGGCATTGTTCGCTTTTATAATACTACTTTTATAGCCGGCATTCCGGTTATCCCATATGACGGCACCATAGGTGCTTCTATTGTTTAAGGAATAAAAAATGTCAAAACTAGATGCTAGTCCAGAATGGATAAAATCTAATCTACCTAATTTTTGGGATAACCCACTTATTTTAGGAGATAGACAAAATATAGGTCTTTTACATGGTGACTCTGGATATGGTGATGCAGGTGTTAAATTTATGTTAATGAAAGGTGAAGTACCTATTAACTTTGCAAGTATATCTAATATATCATCTCGAATAAATGATTTACTTGTTATGTACGAAACACTTAGTAATGCTAAAGAAGATTTTGATCCTTCTATACTCGATTCAAATCCAACAAAAATCGCAACTGATTATAAGCCAGCTATAGCTAGTGGCCAATGCACTTGGTTCTGGTGGGTTGTTGGTGAGTTTGCTAGTACATCAATAGAACCGATTACTAAATTCGGTTTAAATAAACCATTTTATCAAAATGTATACGGAACAGTTGGTAATGTTGGTTCAGGTGCAGATTTGATTTTAGACACAGGTACCAATATTATCAAAGATGAAAATTACAGAATATCTAATTTTCAAATTAGAATACCAACACAATTTGGTTATATCTGAAAGGTCCAATTAAATGCCTAGCTTTACACCTTATAGATACCCGCTAGATTATACCGGCACAAGTACAGATAACCTAGTAATAGATGAACCACATGCTCCAACTAACTACGACGTCAGATCTATAGCTCCGACATATGGACCATATTTTACAGAATCATTAAAAGTTTATAACACTGCAAATAATGAACTCTTATACCGAAATATAAGTTATCAATGCGTAGATGTAGTAGGTATACCGACTGCTAAAACTGGTAAAGAAATATGTACTATTATTTTACTGACAGATAAATCTATACGTGAAGTAAAAATAACATATCAAACATTAGGTGGCGCATACGAAAGAAGATATGAAGCAATTCATATTTTGTTAGAAAATCTGAATCTAAATAAAGATCTAATATCTTGGAAAGATGTAATTAATAAGCCATCCGAGTTTGATCCAAATATGCATTTACATGCAATTGGTGACATTGTTGGATTTGAATATTTAGTTGCTGCACTCGAACAAGTTAGAAACGCAATTATGTTGGGTGATGATTATCAACATATGGAATTATTTAATCAACTCAATAATACAAAAATTATTATTGATGGTATATTAGAAAATCCATTAATTGCATTAACAAATGATTTTAATACAAACGCATCCAGAGCTTTAACATTAGCAAATGCAATAGATGCAAAATGCAATACTTTACTTTATGATACAGCTGATATTTTAAGAAGATTATAATTAAAGATACTACTACAAATCAATTACGATTTGTAGTAGTACTTTAATTAAATATCTTTCCCGATTTCCAAAAAGTAAGCTGATGCAATATGATTTGGCGATACTGACATATTGCTACTTGAAATATTATTTAAACTATTAGGGTCAACTGTATTATATACTCTATTCTGAACAGTATTATCTTGTATTGTTATTGAATATTGTCCATCTTCAATTGTGCTTATATATTCGGGGTGTCTACCTAAACCAACAACTAAAGGATATATAGGTTCTTTGTAAGAGATATACATTCCGTATATGTTAGATCGTTTAATATATAATGCATTAGAGAATATATCAGGTGTATTTAATATAACAATAAACGATTGACTTAATGTTAGATAAGCTTCAACACAACTATCACTGAACATATTTTCTATACTAACCTGTGATTCATTTTGAATTGTTTTTTCTAAATTTAATGATGTCAAATCAATGTAATGCCTAGATTCGTAATATTTATCTAATAGTTGATAGTTTTTAAAATCTATTTTAAAATCAGATAATCCAACTTTACTAAATACAGTTGAGTTAGTACTATACAGATAACCACCTATTACAAACATTACACTTTTATTAGTTAAATCCATATCAAGATGTATATAGGCAGATGAAATATATTTTTCATACGGATCTTGTTTATGTATTAATTCTTTCTTTATTGGTATGCAAGTTATATCACATACACTCTCAAAGCTTAATATACCTATTTGATTTTGATTAGATACTCTTAAACTCTTAGTGGCATCATATACCGTGACACCGTTAATTTTATCTGTATCTGTTAGATGATAAAACCCGTTTATAGATACCAAACAATGTTTATAGAAAACTTCATAATCAGTAACAGGTGATGATCTAGATAATAATAAAGCAGTTCTATTATCAACTGGAGTTCTATCACCATAAATTGGATGAATTGGTTTAGCGTCATATCCAGCCTGAAAAGCATCTCTGTATTTTGCTACTCTTGTGTTTATAACGGGCATAGGTATTTTAGTAGGTAGAGCTAAATTACCTCGTTCAATTAAAAGGTCAGAAAATTTTAAATTATATAATGAATATTCTAAATTGATATCTTTTAAATCAATGTAATTTAAAACCGGAGGTGTTCCATTAGATAATTCTATGTAACACTTTCTAAATAGTCGGTATAGTTCAACAACTGTATAATTGTTTAAATCTATAACTTCCCATCTTTTGTTAATACCAAACTTAATACCGATTGATTTTACAATATTATACATTTTGTAAATTCTCCTTTTAAATAAATTTAAAATAACTATACCGGACAAATGGTATAGTCATACGCACATTATTGATTCACTTAAAGGAATAGACATGCCATTATCCTATGATTTTGATCATACAGGCACAATGCCAAACAATAAAGTTATTGGCGAGCAGCACATATTAACACCTATTAATAACGCAGCTTACCACTTTATTGTTCCTGTTTTTGCACCATTTTTTTCAAACAGCCTATCAATTAGTTATAAAGATGCTAATAATACAATTAAACAATTAGTTGAAGGTATAGATTATTATCCATCTTATCAATTTGTTGGTGCCAGTAGAGCATGTGTAAGACCAATTTACGGCGGAGTTAGTTTTTTAGATTTGCAATTAGCCGGAATTGTAACATTAGTTTACCAGACACTGGGTGGAAATTGGGTATTAGATGTACCAGGTTTAAACACCTTATTATCAGATAAAGTTAGAAACCCAAGAACACATACTTGGGAACAAGTTAATAGTCTACCTGCACTTTTTCCTCCTATTGATCATGAGTGGAATTTAGTTGATATGGTGGGAATGCAAAGTGTAACTAATGAACTTAATAATATTGCTTTAGCAATTGCAAATAAAACAACATATGCATCTACACTCAGTGCAAATAAATATACCATCGGTTTAGGTTCCGTAGATAATTTCCCAACTGCAACCGATGATGAAACAATTAGTGGTATCTTATCTACTAAGTTTACAACACCACACAGTGTTAAAGCTGCTATCGATGCATTTTTAACTGGGTTAAGTGACTTATATGTTAAAATATCTGATCTTGCTAGTAATGATGGTTCCAAGGGAGTAGGTACCGCAGTAGGTTTAAAACTTGATAGCGCAGGTTTATCAGTAAAAAACAAAGAAGAATTAAAAGCATTAACACCTCCAGACGTAGTTAGTGATGCAGCAGTTGTTATAACTGTATTAGGTGAATTAATCGAAGGTGATTCCACCCCTACTCTTTATTATTGGGATAGACTCAGTATTGAAGCGGATAATAATGATACAATCATTGTACCAATAATAAACAATTCTCAAGGTAGATGGGTAAGTATTTCATCCAATAGTTGGATGACAGAAAGCTTTATAGCAACTACTGGACAGGCAGCATATACTTTAGCTGTAATACCTGTTCAGAAATCATTTCCTAGAATTATAGTAAATAATGTTTTAGAATTAAAGCCAGATTGGGATTTTAGTGTAGACGGAAAAATTGTTAAGTTTATCTATGTATTAAACGCCGGTGACGAAGTAGTTGTATCTAATCAGATTAAAGACACCCCAACTAATAAAGATAATCTATGGATTAATGCTGTATACACTGTAACTGATCAAGCACAAGTATTTGTTTTACCTAGAAATATATTAAGTCCAAATTACATAAAAGTTATTCTTAACGAATTTGTTATTTTAAACTACCAAATAGATTTTACATTAAACGGTGTTAACTTACGAATTAGTTATCCTATCCAAGCTGGTGATACAGTTGAGATAGTTTCGTTAAACCATATGGATTTAACTTTAGTTAACCAAAGTAAAAGTATCGTAAGTGTTGCTGAATCCGGATCTGGTGCAAATACAGGCGCTGTTAATAATTTAATTGGCCCACCAGGTCTTCAAGGTATGCAAGGTCCACCTGGCCCACAAGGACCACAAGGATTAATTGGTCCTATTGGACCAATGAGTGTAGAAACAGCTACTACAATAAAAGCTAAATTAGGTGTATCTGCATTAACCGGATCTAATACTGGTGATGAAACAACAAATAGTATTAAAACTAAATTAGGAATTAATACTCTATCTGGGTCTAATACTGGCGATCAAATAATTCCAACAAAATTATCCGATCTCGTGAATGATCTTGATATTGGTGGCGGTATGATTGGCGGTACTGTTGAAACTGGTGCTACAATTAGAAATAAACTAGGTGTAACTTCTTTATCCGGGTCTAATACAGGTGACGAAACAACTTTAACTATTAAAGCTAAATTAGGTGTAACTACTTTATCTGGATCTAATACTGGTGATGAAACAGCTGCAACGATTAAAACTAAATTAGGTGTTCTAGGTATTTCTGGAATGAACACTGGTGATGAAACAGACGATACAATTAAGACAAAATTAGGTATAGAATTAATTTCTGGCGTAAATACTGGAGATCAAGCGTTACCAACTAAGCTAAGTGATCTAATAAATGATTTACCAGTTGTTTCTGAGTCAGCAGATTCTATCAAAAATAAATTAGGTATATCTGTACTGTCTGGATCTAATACTGGTGATGAAAATGGAGCTACAATTAAATCTAAATTAGGTGTAACTACTTTATCTGGATCTAATACTGGTGATGAAACAGCTGCAACGATTAAAACTAAATTAGACGTAACTACTTTATCCGGATCTAATACCGGTGATCAAGTAATCCCTGCAAAATTATCTGACCTCGAAAATGATCTTGGTGTAGCTTCACCTGATACTGCCGCCACGATTAAATCTAAATTAGGTATTACTACACTAGCAGGTAATAATACTGGTGACGAAACAGCTGCAACAATTAAAGCTAAATTAAGTGTCGCAACTTTATCCGGATCTAATACTGGTGACGAAACAGCCACAACGATTAAAGCTAAATTGGGTATTACTACTCTATCTGGGTCTAATACCGGTGATCAAATAATCCCTGCAAAATTATCTGATCTTGTAAACGACCTAGGTGTAGCAGCGGAGGATACAGCTACTACCATTAAAACTAAATTAGGTATTACTACTCTATCCGGATCTAATACTGGTGATGAAACCGAAACTACCATTAAAACTAAATTAGGTATTACTACTTTATCCGGATCTAATACTGGTGATCAAGTAATTCCAACAAAATTATCCGATCTTGTAAATGACATTATTACAATTACTGGTCCAGAGGGACCAGCAGGTCCCTCTGGACCACAAGGACCACAGGGTCTAGCTGGATCAAGTGAAAGTTTATTAGGTGGAGTTAGTATACCTAATTTTACAATAGACATAACTACACCTGAACAGATTTTAATAAGTTATTATACTAACCCAAATGGATGGAATACAAATGTAGGTAAAATGACAGTTGATTTTGAATTTATTTCAAGAGATTATTTTGCAGTTAATCCTGATTCGCATTTTGCGATTGTATGTAGAGCAGATTCGGATAGATTAACCAACCCTATTATTGAAGCTAGGGAAGTCAGAGGTCAAGGTGTAATTTTTGGGAATTTAACATCAACACCAACTGGTCAAAATAGCCCAATTAACCCAACTGTTTTAATAGAAACGTGGTTTACTGAAAGCTCACTTGTTGATCCAAAAATATTTCCACTTCAAGGTAATTATGTATGGGGTGATTCTGCTTCACCGGTAGCTTTGCAAGATAATTTAACATATAAATTAAGTATAGAAACTTCTAAAAAATCTGACGGTAATAGATATATCCGTTATAGATTATGGACTAAAGTTGCAATGTATGGCACAACTGCTGATAAAATACAGTATATGTGGAAATTTATACATGATTCCGGAGATGTAATAGACCATAACACATATGCTGATTTAACAAAAACAACTGTGGCTTTTGCTTATGTATTTCATAATACATCAAGTCCTGGGCCATGGGGAATTGATATTAGTAATTGCAGAGTTATTTGGGGTCCCCCTTAATCTAAACATAACGGCGATCTAAATAATCACCGTTATGTTTATTATAGCTTTAAAGGTATTTTAATCATGCAAATGGGTTTTGGTAAATTAACAAATGGCAGTATAAGGAATTTGACATCTAGTCGAAAATTTACTGTAGTAAATGGAACATATTCATTAAAATCTAGTGATGGTACAGATTTATCTATAGCAACTGGATCTGCACCACCTAATGCATCTTCTGAAAATAGTTATTCAGTAAATAGTTATTTATCTCATTTTTCAGATAAAAATTATGGTAATACTGTATTAGGTTCTTTTAGTCAATTCAATCGAACTACTAGTGCAGGTAATACTATTGTAGGTTGGTATAGCATGCATAATAACATCAGTGGTAGCGGTAATACTACAAATGGCTGGTTTAGTATGTTTAAAAATACTACAGGGAATTCCAATGTAGCAATGGGTGTAGGTTGCGCTTATAATAATAACGGAAATGATAATGTGTTTTTAGGTGCTAATAGTGGATATGAAAACACAGGAAATGAAAATGTATTTTCTGGTTCATATTCAGGTTATAAAAATACAGGAAGTAATAATACTTTTATAGGTTATAAATGTGGTTATACTGGAAGTAATGGAAATAACAATACATTTTTAGGTAACATGTCAGGGTTCATGAATAATGGAAATGGTAACACTTATATTGGGCACCATTCTAGTTATACTAACAATAGTGGTAATGATAATGTTAGCATTGGTAAAATGTCTGGTTATAATAATACAGGAAATAATAATGTTAATATAGGAAGCATGTCTGGTTATAATAATACAGGAAATAACAATGTTTTTATAGGCGCTAATTCTGATTATAGTATTCCTAATACAAGTAATATAATTAATATTGGTAATGAATCAATAAATTTATTTAGATGTTCAGTATATTCAATTACTACACCAGCTGATAACAGGGATAAAAAATCTATTGCTATTTTAGATTACGGCTTTGAATTTATAGATAAATTAAAACCAGTTTCATTTCTATGGGATAGAAGAGATGGTAAAAAAAATAATATTAAATCCTGTGGTTTGTTAGCGCAGGACTTAAAAATTGTTTTAGATTCATACCCTTCATCAAACGATACATTGAATTTACTTAATGATAAAGATCCTAATAATTTAGAAATAACTTATGGAAATTTTATTCCAATTTTAATTAAAGCATGTAAACAATATTCTGATAAAATAATTTTAGCCAATTTAGAAATAGTCGCATTAAAAAAACGAGTTGATGATTTAGAAAAACAAGTAAGTACTTTTAAACCACTAATAGATAGTTTACAAAATCAAATCAATAGCTTACAATCGTAATAATACACATCTAGCATACATACGCTAGATGTGTATTATTATATACCTGCTCCACCGATAACAAATCCAGGTGCAATATGCACATCGTTACTACTAACCGTACCACCATTAAGAATGTCTTTACCTACAATAGTATCATCACTTATATTAACAATTGGTGTTTTAATATTAACACTGTGCGAGGCAAACATATTTATTTTATTTTTATTTATTTCAAAAAAAGTCCCATTTGTATTTTCTAAATGGATAGATTTTTCTTTTGAATCTAATTCAATAAAATTATTTACATCATCCGTTATAACGATCTTACCATTTTTTGTATCTATTTGTATATCATAAATGAATGGTTCCTTGTCATCTTTTGATGTATGAAGATGTATTATTTTTTTATGTGTACTAACCTCAAAATAATAAGTCGTAGTAGCTGTTGCATCTTTTTTTTCATCCCGTGTAGCGCTATACGCATAGATAACTGTTTCTAATTTTCTTAATTTTAAATCTTCTTTCATTGTTGTCCAATGATACTCATCAGTATCACTAAATTGATATAACATAACTAATTCACCTCTTCTTACATCCGGAGCAGTTATTCTATTACTACCAGATAAACTTAACCATTTAGCATTTACTGTAACAGTTGTTTTTGTATCCGTTTCGTATTTTGCCTCAGATGCATCTTCACCTTTTGATTTATATTGTGTAATTTGGTCTGATATTTGTCCATCTACATATGACAAATCTTCAATAGGTAACACTTCAATTGTTTTTTCAGTTAATAATTTATTAACTGCGACTAAACCTAATGAATAAAACCTTAACTTAGATAAGATTAATTCTGTTGGTGCATATTTAACATCAGCGATATATGGTTCCATGGTTCACTCTAAAAATATTGTTTCTACACATTTCATGTGCAGGAGCAATATTTAAAAAGGTTATAACTCATGAAAATATTATATATAGAATTAATTGGTTTTAAACGATTTATGTTAAATCAAATAAATTGTTTTGAGATGGTAATAAATAATCCAATGCAAATTATACTAGGGTCAAATGGTAGTGGAAAAGCAGAGCCATTAGATTCTTTAATTAAAGTACCTAATGGATGGCTTAAAATGGGTCAGATGGAGATAGGTACTGAAGTCATAGCTAAGGACGGTACTACTACTACAGTTAATGGAGTATTCCCACAGGGGCTTAAAGAAATATTCAAAATAACTTTTGCTGATGGTAGAAGTGCAGAGTGCTGTGCTGATCATTTATGGAAAGTATACATCGGAGGAAAACAATATCCGATTGTTCCAAGAATAATTAGCACTTTAGAATTAATTAAATGGTTAGAAACGAAAACATATAGTAATTTATTATGGGTAGATTTAATTGATTCTGAACAAAATGCCGATGTTGAATTACCTATTGATCCTTATTTATTAGGTGTGTTTTTAGGAGATGGTTGCTCCCGAGGTTCACCTGATATCACTACACCTGATACTTTTATCATAGATGAAATTTCTAAAGTAGTGCCATCGGAATGCATGATATCTAAAGGATATAGCCGCAAAATAAACACAATAACCGGAGAAGATTGTTATACCTATGGTATTGTAAAGAAACCAGATAGTAAAGTGAATACCTTTACTAAAAAATTAATAGAAATGAAGTTGTATAACAAATTGAGTTATGATAAATTTATTCCTGAGATTTATTTACATGCGTCTACTAAACAAAGACTACATTTATTACAGGGATTGTTAGATACAGATGGCTTCATTGGAAAAAACGGATCAATATCATTTAGCTCTAGTAGTGAGATGTTATCCAGAGGTGTGCAATATTTAGTAAGGTCATTGGGCGGAATAGCGAAATTATCAACTCGTATTCCTCATTACACATATTTAGGTCAAAGATTAACAGGTAGATTAGATTTTAGAATACATATTAGATATAAAAAACAAAGTGAACTTTTTAGGCTACCTAAAAAGAAAATAAGAACCAATGACATTAATCAATATGCGTCTATTTTAAAAAATAGAATAGAAACAATAGAATCTATAGGTTTTAAAGAAGCCCAATGCATTTCTATTAAACATCCGGAACACTTGTATGTTACAGATCAATTTATTGTAACGCATAACTCTAGTCTTCTACAACAGCTTACGCCATTACCACCGAGTGCATCAGACTTTTTAAAAACAGGTAGTAAACATATTACCATTAGTCACGATAATGTTATTTATAATTTAAGAAGTGTTTTCCAGCCTAGCCAAAAACACAGTTTTATAAAAGACGATGTAGAGTTGAACCTAGGTGGAACAATTACCATTCAAAGGGAATTAGTTAAAACACATTTTAATATTACACCAGATATACATTCATTAATGTTAGGCGAAGAATCTTTTGATAGCATGTCACCAAGCAGAAGAAAAGAATGGTTTATTTTTCTTTGCGATACAAATTACGATTATGCAATTAATGTTTATAATAAACTCAAAGAAAGATTTAGAGATGTAACTGGTGCACTCAAGTTAGCTAAGAAAAGATTAATTAGTGAAACTGAAAAAGTATTAAAGACAGATGAAGAAAACAAAATAAGACAAGATACACAAATACTTCATGATAACCTTAATTTTTTATTAGAAAATAGAAAACCATTAGAATTTGATACAGATGTATTATTTTTTAAACAAACTGAGCTAGAGTCACATTTACTAAAACTTTGTGTAGCATTGGATAAATTACTCTCTGATGGAAAAGCAATACAAAGTAACGATTTCCACTTACTTAGAATTAATAAGGAAAATGATAAAATAACAATTGCACAAGCATTCATTTCAAATATATCCAAAGAATTTGAAATGAATCAAGACAAAATAGACATTTTAAAAAAAGCAGAAAAACAAACGATATCAGAACTTATTGCTAAATTAGATAACCAAAAACAAATAAAGAAAGAATTAAAAAATACTTTAATTTTTACTGATGATACATTTGACCCAGTGTCTGCAATGAACTCATTTTTATCTATTAAAGAAACCCTTAGTGATATATTTACAAGTATACCTATTAATAGTGATAGAAAATATAGTAGTGATAATTTATCCAAAACAAAAGAATTACACAGTCAATTATTAATCAAGAAAAAAACAATGCTCGATGCATTAGAAATATGTATACAAAAACAAAAGCATATGCAAATGCATAAAGATAAACCTGATCTAACTTGTCCAAAGTGTCAATATAATTATTCTTTATATTACGATGAAAAAACAGATAAAATAAATGAAGAGAAAATACAATCAATACAAAATGTTCTAGAAATAACTGTAAACCCAGAAATAAAAAAATGTGAAGAATACATACAGTCGTGTTCCGAATATAGTTTATTATATCGTCGCTATATTCAGTGTACTAATAATTTTGTTATACTTAATCCATATTGGACTTACCTTAATGATAAAAATATTATTACCGATAATCCTCAATTTGGTATAACTCAATTAAATATAATAGAAACAGATTTAATTGGACAGAAAGATTATTTAGATGTTTGTAAAAAATGTTTAGATATCCAAAATATGTTAACCTCTTTAAAGGACGTAGGGGCCACAGATTTAAACACATTAATACAAACTAACACATCGTTACAAAAAACCCTAGAAGAGTACACTGGTGCCCTACAAATGGCAGTTAAAAGGAAGGAGAAAGAAGTATCTGCTTTAAATAGATTAAAAGATATTAAATCTTTACAAATAAAGATTAAAGAGTGTACTGATAACAAATACAAATTATGTAAAGACCAAATAGAAACTACTAGAAGAGCACTTTTTAATGAAACAATTAAACTCATGCAAAGTGATTTAGCTAACAAAGAACATATTTTATCTAATGTTAAAACACAAAAAAGTATCATTGAAAATATTAATAATAACATTACTGAATTAGAGTCGGAGGAGTTAGCGCTATCTTTATTGATTAAACAACTCTCACCAGTAGACGGTTTAATAGCTGAAGGACTATTTGGATTTATAAAAAACTTTTGTAATCAGATGAACAGTTTAATAAAAAATGTTTGGTCTTATCCAATGGAAATTAAATCGTGTGAATTAGCTGATGACAATTCTGTAGATTTAGATTATAAATTTCCAATTAAATTAGCAAGTGATACAGTATCAGATGTTAGTAAAGGGTCTACTGGAATGATAGAGATTATCAATCTTGCATTTAAGATTGTTGCTATGAAATTTCTTGGATTACAAAATACACCTTTATTATTAGATGAGTTAGGTAAAACACTAGATAGTACACATCGAGGTGGTATTATAATGTTGATTAAGAATATGTTGGAACAGCATATTTTTACACAGACTTTTATGATCAGTCATGATTTCTCTCAATATAGTGCTATGCTTAATGTGGATACTTGTGTGCTATGTCCAAACAATATTATTTTACCTCAAAGTTACAATGAACACGTGAAGATGGATAGTTTAAATTAAAATCGTAATCTAGATTTTTTTCAGTCACATATACTACTTTTGAACTGATGCAATGAATTATGGGTCTTAAGAGCAATGTTACAGGTTGGAAACCCGTTCTGGTTTCCTTCCTTATGCGCTTGGCATTCAAAGGACACGTGGCTAAAAGGATTAAAGTCCTCAAAGCTATGGCGAAATAAACATACCTCATACCCTCACTAGCCCTAAAAAGGTTAGTGAGGGTATGGGTGTAGAATTTGTTTTTAATGTTTTCTTAATGTAAACACACCAGTTCCAGCAGTACAATTTACTCTGACACAACTGATACCCGATGTATAACTTAAAAATTGTTTTTGTCCAGATGTCTGTGGTGCAGCATCCCAATCAAAAGGTGTAGCAGTATTATTATTACAATACTTTGGAAAGTCAGAACTAATTTCCACTTTACAGGTACCAGCAGTTACATGTAAAGCTAATCCAACATTATCTGCATTAGTAATAAACCAAGGAGATATTGTATTAACTACTGTGGCCTTTAGATTGTTAGGACCTTCTTCGACAGTAGTGGCTGAATTAGATAAACTAGCACAAATTCCAAATAATAAACCGATCATTATTTTTTTCATAGATTTCCTTCTACATTTTTGCAATGTGTTCTTCCATGTTCTTTACTTTAATAAGTAAAGCGCTATTTTGATTTTGTAAATCAACTATTTTACGTAAATTAGATTTATTATTAATTACGTTTAATTTTCTAGCTTCCTCTATTGCTTTATGTTGATCCTGAGTAATAGTCCCTGGTATTCCATATACAACTGTTTTAATAGTAGACCTAACACCTATTCGATCAAATATGTAATCTTTTAATTCAGATTTTATTGTAGCTAAATCAAAAGTATCTGGTAATGCAGATAAAGAAATACCTAATAAAACATTAGAATATTTAATACCATTGACATCGGGTAGACTGATAATATTAATACCAGGTATCATCAATACATCACCTTTACTAGAGCGTAATGTGTATACTGGAATATTTTGATTATTATCAGAATCAAATCTTGCTTTAGTTAAACCAGCTGGTAAATATATGTCATTGAATGGATCGCTACCTCTGTTAACTAAACTCTCTATATACTCAATGGATATACAAGTATAGTTCAATTGAGTATTAATAAGCTTGTCAAATGGATCTGATAATAAATATTTTCCTTTTAAACCTATTGTTATAATACTATAAAAGTTAGACATATTTTAATCCTCAGTAACTCGATGTTGTACTTTTACATGCTATTAAATATTGTATTTTCTCGTGACTAAGTGATACATATATAGTATTATTTATCATTGTTCTTCTGTAACCTATAGGTAAAGATGATGATGAATCCAGTGTCTCAGCAACCAAAATTACATTAGATAGCATCTGCAAAAATGATTGTGTCCTAGCTGACATTCGGTTGAAATCATTACTTGTTGTGGATACATTTATTATATCTGGATATAATTGCGTAATTTCAAAAATATTATCTCTATTGCTAAAATTACTTATAATATCAAAAAATATGTTTTTATATGGGTTAGGCATTACACATGCGTAGTTATCTATATGTGCTGGCGGATATGACGGTAACATTTTTTTAATGTAAGCTAATTCTTTACTAATATTCACAATAGATGAATATATACCAGAACTTACCGTCATATTTGGTATTGCATAATTATTCCATTTAGGGATGATTACAAATTCTGTTCTCTTAAAGATATCCGGTAATATTGTTTTCCAATCATCTATATTAATAGATGTTTTAGTTATAATGTAATCTGTTATAGCTGCTATAACAAATTCGTAATTATTACCTTTGCTGCCATATATTAATACAGTCCAGTCTGTATTAATTTTATCACTGGAATTATGAGGATTAACCCAATCAAAAGATTCCGTTGTCAATAGTGTTTCAGGCCATTCGCCTCTAGCATAACCAATATTTTCTAATGTCTTAGATAAACTACTTTTCTCTAATTCAATTCTAAGGGCAGATGAAGTACCAAAAAATAGATTTAACGATTGGATTGGCGGTACCACTACAATTTCAAATTTATCATATTGGTTTCTAAATGCACTATCACTAAACCAAATTTTATTTCGATTATCTTCTGCTGCATATTCTCTATTTTTCCACATAACCCATTCTGGATACCAATTGCCATCTAATGCTTCTATAAAATCACCACAATCCATATAATCACATCTTACTACAAAATTACTTATAAAGCTATTTAAAAATGTATTCTTATTTGATGTTTTGGTAGTACCAGTTTGTTTACTATAAATCCAATTAGCTATATCTACACCTGTAGTAGTAATAATACTAGGTGGAGTTAAATAACCACCAGTGTTGGATTTTGTATAAAAACCAACTAATTTACATACACGATTTGTAGGATCAACATAAATCCCTTTGTCTTTAGCAAAAGTTGCACTATGTGCGCTAAGTTCTCCGATTGCAGATGTTGTATTAATTACATTATTTGCATACGTATCTATCTCTATAAAACCTTGAAATTCATACATCTGTTTTTTCCTTTAGTTAATCATTAATCATAAAATATCAGTCGGAATTTAAATATAAGAATTGTTAATATTTTGACTCGCATTTAACAACAAAGGTATTTCAATGGTTACTAAAAATAAAACGGTGAAAATAGAAGATAAACCGACAGGATTAGTCGTTTATACAGATGGTGGATCTCGTGATAATTATGGTGGTTACGGTATACACGGTTATGTATACAGCGATCAAAAAACAAATAAAGGTAGTGGTAATACATATCAGTATTTAACTAGTGACGGATATGTACCAAAGATAGATGTTAAAGATAAAACAGATTTTAAACAAGTTAAACCATATCAGTATATAAATGGATACAGTAGTTTTAACGGTAATATTACAAACAATGTAGCAGAAATAGCTGGAGCACAAGCTGGGTTAAATTTTGCAATTAGTAACGATATCAAAGACATAAAAATTATTACTGATAGTGAAATGGTAGTTAAGGGTGCTACTAAATGGTTACCTATGTGGAAGAAAAATAATTGGATTAAGTCTGATGGCCAACCAGTTGCTAACCAAGCATGGTGGAAAGCTCTAGATAACAGTATAAATCTACTCAAAGAAAAAAATGTTAATGTAGAATTTAAATGGGTTAAAGGACACTCTACACATCTTGGAAATCAATTGGCTGATAAGTTAGCAACCATTGGTGTATTGCATTCCAAAGACGGTGTTATACATACTGAACTTAATATAGAACCAGCAGATAGCTATTGGTCAAATACTGTTGAGAGAAGTCCGTTTATTACACAGAAAAGATTGTTTTTTACAACTAGACCAGAAGGGATAGTTCCTGGGGAATATTACTTGGGTGATCAAGTCAAGGATGATGATTTGTTAGGTAAGAGAACCGCAGATGGTTGTTTTAGTTATATTAAATTAAAAACACCTGAACCAGTTATTGAATTACTCAGAAATAAACAAGTTAAATTAGCCGGTAGTTTAGATGTGATTATTATGGCTAGACTCGATAAGCTATATGAATCAGATGTATATAAGCACATTATGACTTATGGTGATGTTTGTTTTTATACGCAGTATCGGGATAAATTAGATTTAAGTTTTGTAGATAGTGAACCAATCACTAGGGAACTTAGGCCACCTAGGTTAGCAATGAGGGCAGTAGAATCAGTTAATATACTCAAAGGTATTTATCAATGTTATATTCAGGGTAGAAATGAAAATCTAATTGAAACAGATGTAACAAATTTATTTTACGATATCGAAAATGGTTATAAATTAAAACCAGAATTTGTTACCGGATTTACAAACATTGTTGTGGATGTCTTTTATAACAATGGTGATACATCGTCTAGAGATAAAATAGATCTTTGCATGGGTGTAGATTTACCAGAAAGAAATTATCTCAAACGAATGGAAAAACATAAACCAGTTATTAAAGTACTTACTTGGATGGAATCAGAAAAGATGTTTAGATATGTTACGGTTATTACGGCCGGTGAAGATGCAGGTGTATTTGCCGGAATGTACTCTAACACTAAGTTTGTTTAATAATCGTGCAGGCATATTGAGAAGGTGATCAGGTTCTAATATTAGAACCTGATCAAAAATAACCTTTGGGTTATTTTTTTATAATTTTTTCATTAAAGTAAAATAACTTTTATGTATATTTCTTAAGAATTCAGATTGTATATCAGCGATGGCTTTTAGTATAATATCTATAAAAGTATTACGACGTTTACGTTCTATACTTTTAATAATACTCTCTAATTCTTTTTCATCATTATTCATTTTCAATATATCCTTTACTAAAAATAGGTCGTTATTTACTATTAATCATATACACTAAGTATATGTTTTATTGTATTTTCTATTGATCCATTAAGAGCGAGAACACGATAATATGTTGTAGCCATCATTTCTAATTCTTTTGCTACGATGTATGCGCCGTTAGATAAACGTTGCGCCACTTCTCTTGTTGTTTTATTCATTTGTTCTTTACTTAAATTATCTTGAATAATATTCAAATAATCTACACATTGTTTAACTTGGCGTTTAATTAGCTCACGATCTATAGTTTGCATATTTGCAATACAAGTATTGAGTTGATTAAATACAGGTATAAAATCGTTATTTCTATCTACAACATTCTTAACAATTGTTTCGGCTTTATAAGAATCTTTTACATACATTTTTGAAAATGCTTTGTATATTTCCTCACTATCTTTTTCAATTTTATCGTATGTTATTTTGTTATTATCTGTAGAAACAGATGCTAACTTATCTGAAACTAATTGTGCTAGAAATAATGTATAAGGCTGCATTATTTCATTTTGTAAATTTTTAAATTTTTCAGTAACTGGTAATAAAACGTGTAAATATTCTAAGTATTTTTTACCCATGCCCTCTGGTGTATAAGCCTTTAATTGACCTATTTCTGTAAAAGGTATTTCGCCAAGAACTTTCATTAGCTTAGATTGATCTTTATTTAATGGTATCAATACTGGTAAATCGCTGGATGTATTACTGTTACTAAATGCATTAACAATACCTGGCATTAATTTCTTCAAGTAATCAGTAGCTGGAGTTATTGATAAAAATTCTAATGCTAAACTATCTTTAGCATGTTTTAAATCTTCAATAGATGTATATTCAAATTTTAACATTATATTTCCTTTAGGGTGTAAGCATATGATTTAAGTCAAAGGAAAATTTAAAATATTACTTGATAATTTGAGTGAGTAATAATTCTTTTGAATAATTGGAAAATAAATGGCTAACTTTAACTTAAAATCAGATCTAACCCAGGCACCTAGTATTAAATTTAGTTACAATATCGGATGCCTTTTTGATATACCGACATCCAGCGGAAGTTATGAAATTGGAAGATATGGAGAGAGTATACTCAATGGTGGACTAGGTAATATTTCCGGAATCGTTGGGATTGGAAATAATTTTAAAAGTACGATATTATTTTATATGCTTTTGTCAGCCATGTCAAAGTTTGAAAATAGTGCAGCGAGCACTTATGATACAGAGATCAATATTTCTGAAAATAGACTTAGGACATTAGCATCAAAAATTCCCGAATTTAACAATGAAGATGTTTTGTGTACTGGCAGATGGGTAATTACTGATAAAACAGCTTATTTTGGAAACGAGTGGTTTGAGTCAATTAAGAAATACATGGATTCTAAAGTCGCAAATGCAAAATCAATTACAGTTGAGTCACCATTCATGAATAGAGATGGTAAAACATTATTACCTATGTTGATACCGACTTTTACTGCTATAGATAGTCTCACTAAATTTGATACTCGTAATTCTAACTCAATGCAAGAAGAGAATGAATTAGGTGACAGTGGTGCAAATACATTGTATATGCGGGAAGGCCAAGCCAAAAAAAGAATGTTAAGTTATCTTCCAAAACCAGTGCAGCAATCAAATAACTACATACTCATTAGTGCTCATATTGGTAAAAACATTCCAATGGACCCACGTGCAGCGCCAATTAAAAAATTGCAGTTTTTAAAGAATAATGATACATTAAAAGGCGTAACGGATGACTTTACATTTTTGACTACAAATTGTTGGCAATGTCAAAACGCCACACCTTTAATTAACGATAGTACCAAGGGACCAGAGTACCCTAGGAACAGTGATGATAACATGAAGGGTGATACAGACTTATTTTTAGTGACAATGATACAACTCAGAAGTAAAACAGGTCCATCAGGATTAATAATGCAAATTATTGTTTCACAGCAAGAAGGTGTATTACCATCTTTAACTGAATTTCATTACATTAAAACAAACGATAGGTATGGAATGAGTGGTACGTTGCAAAATTATACTATGGATCTGTATCCGAGTGTGAAGTTGTCTCGTACAACTGTAAGAGGTAAGATTGACAGTGACTTGTTATTAAGAAGAGCTATTTTGATTACATCTGAAATGTGCCAGATGAAATACCTGTGGCATGATCTACCTGCTGGTTTATTGTGTACACCAAAAGAGCTCTATGATGATTTGACAGCTTTGGGTTATAACATAAATGACTTACTCTATACCAGATCTTGGTGGACAAGTGATAATGATAAACACTCAATTCCTTATTTAAGTACATTTGATTTATTAAAAATGAGAACAAAGCAATATGTTCCATATTGGATGAAACCAGAACAAATACCAATTGCTTGTAAAGATATCCCTAGACTTAATATTTCATGAGTATTTTTTATTTAAAAAAGATTAACTAGTAAATAATGTGGAACGCATAGTGATTTTTGAAAGAAATAAAAATGATAACGTCGAATGTTTTTTATGAAGTGCGACAACCAGGTGATATTAATTTAGTCACCGAAATAGTTAAAATATTTGAGAAAATAGGACACCCTAATCCGATGAATTGGATAAACGATCCAATGATGAGAGAAGCGATAGATGCACATCCTAAACTACAACGATTTCTAATTAATAGATTCTGGAGAGTTCAATTAGGTTTATGTTCTGAGAGTACAACCAGAGAAAGATTTAGTTTAGTTGACACTGGTACTTTCAATGAATATCTTAGTATTTTTGAAGCAGCTGTGGCCCCGAGTATTATAAAATATAAACTAACTTTTTGATTCCAGAATATTAAAATGACATATTACTAATTTGGAACGAATGTTGAATTCAACTAGCGCTAAAAAATATTTTTAGATTCAACGATAGTTATTCTTACAACTGTCGTTGTTATAACTAACATCATAACTGGGAGAGAATGATGGTTCTTTTCAGTAATTATGATTACAAAGTACAATAATGCATAAGGTTAGTATAACCACTCTACATCGGTAATCGGTGAGGGTGGTTATATTAATAACGGTCACCACCATGAAATAATCGTGGTGACCGTTATTGAAATAAATAAACTAATAATTTTCAAATATATAATAATGCAAGTTATCATTTCAACTAATTTAAAATTACTAAGGTGCGGCGGTGCTATTACAGGACACGTAGACGAAATAGCAAAAAAATTATATGACAGTAAAAGAAAAATTAAAAACGAAAACGATTACGTCATTGTCATTAGTACACACCTAAAAAGAAATTTAAGTGATGACGAATTTAAAGCAATTTATTATCATGAGCTCGGGCATTTTTCTTTAGGTCATTTATCCGGTCACAAGAAAACATTAACAGAAAGCATTAAAGAATTAGAAGCTGATATGTATGCTGTTAAATACACTAGTGCCAAAATTTTATTATCTGCATTAATTAAAATACCTTCGATAGTTAGGAAATGCAAATCATTAAAAAAAGAAAGTATTAATAGATTAGCAAATGATCAGTATGATGAAAAAATGAATATTTTTTTAAGCAATATTGAAATGAAAATGCAACCACGGTATAATGCATTACAAAAATTAATTTTAGAAAGTGAATATGTCAAATAGAAAAAATACGGAAGACTTTATAATTGAATATATTGGAAAATTAACAAAAGGAAATAATGATAATATAAATTTATATAAAGATTTATTCTCTAAAATGTCTGATGACGAATTCGATACATTTATGTTAGATCTGGATGCAGAAAAAATTAACTTAGTCATTACTACTCCTAACTTTGGTAAATGTAAATTAACTACCGCTAATAATTTAGAGTTAGCAAAAGAACTAGGTCATAACTTTTTTCAAAGAGTTTGGATACCGGCACAAAATGGAAACCCGTCGTATCTAACACCTGTACCTTATCTTATCATGGATATTCCTGTTAGAAGACAAGCACAATTATTATCAAAGAAAATAGCTATACCTGAAGACAATAACTCAGTAGATGATTTTACAGGTCAACCTACAGGTAAATCAAAAGGTAGTGCAATCACTTATCCGGAATTACAAGTGCTGGCATCAATTGGTCTTAATCAAGGTTTAACTGAATTACTAAAGTTTAGAGGTGGTGATGAAAAAGGATTTAATGCAATGAATACAATGATAGACAGGACAGGTAGTGTTAGTATTGACGCGATTGAAAAATACAGCTCTGGCGTAAAGTCTACCCATTCTTTAAAAACTTTTCTCACTTGTTTACATTTGTCAAATTCTTTGTCATGATCTAAAAATATAGGTGTAATATGGTACAAGTTAAAGCACAAACGAATCAATCATTAAACTTACGTGATTATAATAAACGAGTTATTGTGGCAGGTACTAGAGGCTATAACGATAGAGTCATGTTTCATAATGTAATCTCATCATTTGTTAATGATGAGATAGAACCGATTCTATTTATATCTGGTGCAGCAGCCACTGGCGCAGACAGATTAATAATTCAATGGTGTAATAAATTTGTTTACCCATGTTTAGAATACCCAGCTGATTGGGATTTAGGTAGAAGTGCGGGCTATAGAAGAAATGAACAAATGGCTGAAGTAGCTACAGGTCTAATTGCTTTTTATGATGGTACATCACCTGGTACAGGACATATGATCGATTTAGCTAATGAGTACCAATTGCCAATAAAAGTTATCAAAATATGAAATCAGAAAAACATATTAAGACTGTACTAGTATCATTAGACTCTATGTTGGATACTAGATTTGGAACCCTGATTTTAATAGACCCCGAGTTTGCAGCCAGTGTAACTAGTAAGGAAACTTACTATACACGTGAGTTTGACGTATTCGGAGACGAAGAATCAGGTATGTTAAATAGGGATTTATATAAACAATTTTACACTAGGTATAAAAACGATATTGTAAGATGTTCTATGCGAACAGAGATGAACAAATTTTTATTTGAACTCTGTAATAATTTAATTATCCGTGCAATTAATACACCATCATCTGGTGGTGTAGAAGTTGTAATTAATGTATACCCTTATGAGTTTACTAAAATTGAATTAGCAGCTATTACTAAATCAATACACAATCTTTTAAAAAATAAATTTCAAGTATCTATTACTAGAATATCTAAAGAAGATCTCACTTGTAGTTATGTAAAAGATAATTACGACATGCTAATTATGTATGATTATTATGAATGGTTAAATATTCATACTAAAGATTTAAAAACAAAAATCCTTCGGGATACTGCATTATACGTACCAGAGCTAAATTTTATTAGAAATCTAAACGAAGAAGAAAAACAATTGTTCCTTGCAAATGACACCGACCCTTTTGAATTTACAACAAAATTGTTATGTGATTATATATTGATTCAATTTTTACCTATTAGAGTTTATTGTGTTGATAATAAAGCTCAATTTAATACCTAATTCATCTTTCGCATAAATGTTTCGTAGTCTTCGGCCCCAGTTAAATTACTTGTCTCGCCGTCTAAAATATCGGAGTTATCAATTTCTTTACTTAATTGAGGTATTACTCTATTAGTATTATCCGGAAACTTACCTATATTTTTTATGCTAGAGTTATTAAATATACTAGCTATTAACTCCATAGCATGAATTTGTGTATTACTGTTATTGTTATCTACTTTAAGTTTCTTTTTACTCAAAGAAGTTCGGTCCATGTCAGATAAAGCAACAAGTATAGTTTGGATCTCTTTAATATCTTTAGGTGTTCCATTTGACATCATACTGTCAATTATTTGTTTTCTTTTTTCTCTAACATATTCTATATCTAAATCGTTTTTATCCATACGACAATTTTCTGATTCCATATTTTTTCCTTAATTAACTTATATTTTTTTAAAATCACATATTACTAATATGTGAGAACTATTTTAACACTAACTAAAGGACATCAGTGTGGTTAAGAAGATTACTATTTAAATTGAAAATACAATGGATTACAATTTCATATCCTCTGGAGCATACCAATGAACAAAACTTAGCGTACATAAAAGCACTCGATACAGACATGTTAAGATCATGTTCAATAACAAATATGTGTATGTATAAGTTTGATACTATTTATCCAAATATACAGATATACATTGAAAAAATAAAACTATTGAACATATATTTGAGCGCAGGTAGAACAATTGAAAATAATTGGTGTAAGTACAATTATTCACAAACAACAATGTTAGATTTCCTAACAAAAGACAATATATATATAGATACAAAGTCAGCACTAACGGAGTTTAAACAAGAATATATAGTCTATTGTGAATATATCTTAAATACAGATAAACATGAACACAATGCTAGAATATTAAGTTTATTCTCAGAACACTTACGTTTAATTACACTATGTTTACTAAGGTACAATTGCAATGTCTAAAACACCAGTTAAAAGCGATATGGATCGCATTCTAAAATCACCTAACAAATGCATTAATGATGTACAAGGAGTCGGTGGTATTATAGCTAGGCTATGGAGAATAATGCTTTTAGATCTAAATATAAATGGATCTCAATTTGAAGTATTATTAAATGATTTTATTATAAATGCTAAAAGAACAATAGCTGATAATAGAGTAGCTAAACTATTTACACGAGGAAATTTAAGACGGGAACTAGAAAGACCTGAGATGACATTTAAAGTGTTTATTAAAGGTTTAAAAGTTTTAAAAATGAAACATCTAAAACTAGCTGTAGAACTTACTAGCAATTCTGGAAAAACATATATTTTTCAAACAGCTGTGGATTTAAGTAGTTTAGATATAAATGAACAAGAGGATGCAGATGATAAAAGCGTTATCAACGAATGAAATGGGAGATACATTATCTTTATTTACAAATTGCTTTAATACTGTACTAGCAGAACATTCTGAACAAGAAATAATATCAATCAATCTTTTTATTCAAGACTTAGCATTAATGGTCCCGTGCTATTCGTTGCGTCCTGATAAAATGCGATTGTTAAATGATAGTATATTTAATAATACTATAGTAACAGAATTTATCTTGGATTTGTCTTTTAGATTTTTTACTCTATTAGGTGATGAAACCACATTTATCAAATTAACTGGTAACTTATCGTTAGGATTAAGTATAGATGGAAGTAATATACGTAAAAGTATTATTCCTTTATCAATAGCTCAATCTTGTCCGTGTAATATATTTAGTGTGTCAGATGTAGAAATATTTCCGGAATCATTCTTTAGGAAATATATTCTAAGAAAACCAAAGAATTATTTACAAGATTTTTTAATTAACAATAAGCACATTGTAGTGCTTTATTTAGTTCATATCATAAACCAAGGTTAAAAATGGAAAATAATTTAGTTCAAAATGAAATTAATGCAGTTGTTTCGGATACAACCGAAACGGTTAACACTGAATCAGCTGATAAAAATCATCCATTGGAATTGAGTAACTTAAATGCATTATTAGATAAATTCGGTAAACCGAAAAAAAATAATAACAATAATAACAATAATAACTTAAATGAAAAGATAAGTAACTTGGCTCGCATTTCACCGCCTAGTCGAGCTGCAAATAGTTACATTGAAAAAGCATTTAAGAATACGTTACCTGGTAAAGAAGTTGACGGTGTTGATCATATCAACATATCGTATTTTGCTAAAACACGTTTAGGTAGATTCTTAGATATAAATGCATTCGCGCCTTTTCACCATAGGGAATTATTAAATTTTAATTCTGTTGGTGGTTTATGGTATTATGTTAAATGCGAAGAACCTGTCGATGTATTTAGGCATATACATGGAGCAGATTGCAGAACTGAAGGCAGAAAGCACAGAGTTCGTGATGTAGATGGATTCAGAACTATTATTTCGGATGCCACCTGGATTAAAGTTAATACCGTTCCAGAAGTAATTGCAGATATGATTGAATCCACTTTACCGTTTCAAAATTATTTCTATACTGGTGAATTAGGTTTAAAGAAACAAACACCAGAATCACTTTGGTATATTGATGCGGTAGAGGAAATTCGCCGCACATTAAAAGAAATTAATGCTACTGGTGACATTAGTCTTATTCCAGATTTTAGCGCAATTGAATCGAAAAAATATCAGTTTTAAATAAACGTATACAACACCTCATCAACCATACTCAAAAATAGTATGGTTGATGAGGAAATTGTTTTTTTTTTAGGAGTAAATCAATGGGATCTAGATTAAGAGACACTACCTTTGTAGGTGGTGCAGATAATGAATTAATTACAGTAGATGCTTATAATAAAGAAGATTCCATATCTGTAAATAAAGATCCTGGTTCTAGTGATACAGCAAAACCAGATGCAATGGAAGCAGTCAAAGGTGGTAATAATCTACCAGAGAATGCCGCCGAAGATATGGCAAAGGAAATGAATAAAGATAGCGCTGGTTCGATAATGAGCCCTGAAGGTCTTATGGACGGCGTCGTTTCAAACAATCCTGATTTACTAAGTAGTTTTAAGAGCTTATCTTCCGATGTACAAAATAAACTTTTAGAAGTTAAGGATGTATTAAAACCAATACAAGGTTTAGCGTCAAATATTTCTAATGGTGTTAATACAATTAAAAATATTAAAGCAACTGTAGATGGTATTACAAAAAACATTAAAAACGCAAATTTAGATACATTAGAAAATCTAAGTGGTTTAATTAATAGTTTATCAAATAATACGGCATCATTAGTAAAGTTTACCGATATTAGTGGGTTATCTACTTTATCTAGTAATGTTATTAAAGTAGCGAATGCATCTGGTATACCGGACGCATTTAATAATGTATGTAAAGGTATTGATGACTTAGATGTCATTAATAATATAACTAAAAACTTAATTCCTGATATTATTAACAATAGTAGTACTTCATTATTATTACAAGTTGCTAATGGGACCGCAGGTAAAAATATAACAAATTACTTACCTAATTTTATAAACGATTTCACAACAAATTATACAAAACCTATATTTAATGTAACCAAAGATATTGTCAATGAATTTAATAATTTAAAAACATCATTTACTGCTATAAATCCAAAATGGAATATAGGTAGAATTGTTAATGACGATGCATCAATTGATGCATCGTCATGGAGTAACGCTAGTAATGATTTTATATATGTAGTACAATCAGCTACAAAGTTAAATGCAGATGATATTACTACATATAATCCAGCTACAATTGATACTTCCATGTGCATTAAAGACGAGGTCTTTATGTTATTAACTTATGATATAAAAACACCGGACATACTGCAAGAATTAAATATGAAATTTCCTACAGTTATACATTCCAGTGATTCTAATATATATAATCTAACGAGTAAAAAAACGATTGTAGAAAAAGAACAAGAAATATCTGAACCTATATATAATCAAAGTATAATAGATTATAAAGAATGTTTAGAAAGAATAAATAAAGGTAGTAAAGAAGTCTGGTTAGGTGATGTTCCAGAATGGTGATATCATAACAGTATAAATCGTATTCCAGATTTTTTTTCAGTCACATATGACTAAATTGAATAGGTATAGTAATGTCTTACTAATACTGTTATTCATTAGCGTATATACGCTGAAAGGTCCATCATGTTTTCAACAATCGGTAAGGTAGTGGTATCCTATATAATTATCAAAGTGGTAGCGCAATTGGTGCACATTGCTGTTGCACCAGTAGAAGATAAATTCTACTCTAATCGCCGTTGAGTAGCTAATAGTTAGCTACAAAAAAATAAACCATCTGGGCTCTTATTTTTTTTTTTACGGGTTAGCTGTATCCATTGTACCTCTACGTGTACCTGCGCCCATAAATAATGCACCTAAAAGATTTACACCTGGTACGTTTGCCATTTTCATACCTATACTCGAAGGTGTAAACATTTGTTGTATGTTAGCTACTTTATGTTTTATCCGTTTTTCTAATATAGGTAACCTTTGCTCTGAATCTCTTAGGCTCAATGATGACAATGTCATCATGTAATCAGCAAAAGAATTTTCGCCATCGAACAAACCTTCAAAAGGATTAAATATACTGAAACCCTGGCTAATAGGCATTGTTAGAATTGTGGACATATCCACGATAGAAAAAGTTACATCTATTGCCATAGCTTCACCTTGATTGTTAAATCCTAAATTAGCAGTACCTCTTTGTATTGACATTTGCTCAATAATACCCAATCTAGTAATAGATCTACCTCTATCGTAGAGTTCGCATAGGAATGGAGCAGTATACGATTGTTTACCAGTTGCCAATGGTAATGCACCAGCTAGTAACATACAAAGAGGCATATATATACTAAACAACTGCGAAATAGGATTTCCATATGGACTAATAAGTGTAAGTGTGTAACTAGCTCTAGGTAATATTGCAGATGCAGATTCCCAATGTTTAGGTATATCTACAATAGCGTTTCCTGCAAACGCAGCAAGTCCACCTATTTGTAATAAATTAGCAGTGCCTTGCACTATTGCACCTAAACCATCATAAATTGTTTTGGTTATTCCTAGACTATCTATGTTGCCATCAGCAAAATTAATTTTTATATTTCTAGCAGTATTAGAAACATCATTTATTTTTTGTGCTAATGTGGATTCACCAATAGTGTTTTGAAATGACTCACCTGTAGGGCCAGTATAATCTACTCTAAAAGATGCCCAATCTGCACCTTCTGCCAAATTAGCAACAGATGCCTTAAAAGTTGATTCTAAAAAACTTTCAGTTTCAGGTCGTACTTTATAACTAGCACCTTCTACTTGTGGTTGTTTTTCGGATGCCTGCCTAATCCCTAACTCTAGTCCACTTGTGTCACTATCTTTTTTCGGATCGGATTTACCCCATAATGGCTCAATAATATACCTCGATACTAAAGATTCTAATGTATTTTTTGTACGCCTCCCTCCTACAGTATCATTTGTTAAGCCAGCTACACCGTCACTGTAGCTTTTTACAATACCAAACCATTTTGCTGGATCTTCGTTACCTGGTTCGTTATATGCTTCATACATTTTTTGCAATAGTACACGATGCTCAGTCTCTATTACTTTAGAACGTGTTGCAATATAATAAACATCAATCATACCTGATTTTGACATCCCTGGAAATATAGAATTCATGACGCTAAATTGATCATCACTAAACATATATTTTTCATTAATCAATTTATCGCCTTGTGCTACTCTACCTGCATAATTTATTATGCCTTTATTTGCACCTATTTGATTAACCATATTGGAAACTGCTTTCCAATAGAGTGGCATAGCTGGTTTCAAATAATAAAATTTACTATCGGGCCATTTTGCAAAATAACGGATTGCTGCACCTAAACCCATAATCGCTATAGGTATAATCAAAAGAGGTAGCATAGCTACCAGTAATACGCTTTCAGCTGCTTTAAAAAACGTTTCAATAATATTACTGTCTACTCTGCCTGTTCTAGCCATATTAGATGCATGAGAGTTAAAAAATCCACCACCTACAAAAAATTGAGTTAATGAATTATATTGTGGAACTCCAAACCTCATGTGTATCACTTGCGAGTTATCGTCAATTGCCTCAGAATAATATCTACCCATTCCACCATAACCAGTTTTATACTCTAAAGATGTATATTTACCTTCACTTGAGTTTATAACAGAGTCACGTATATCTGCATATCGAGTAAATTGTGCTGGTGGATTTATACAAAAATTACCGCCTAAACTGGAATCAGTAAACTTAAAATAAGCAGAGGAATAATTTTTATTTAATTCATCGGATTCTTCTAAATTAACAGTTGTAACGAATGATTTATTTATCCAGTTTTTTGTACCGGTTATAAATGATTGTCGTGACCATTGATCATCTCTTGGCATTGCATCAGGATTACTATCAGTTGACTGGGTAGATAATAAAATATCTTCAACTTGAGCATCAATGTAACTACCGTTTTTTAAATTAATGTTTTCTTGCGCCATGTTTATTCCTTTTTAAAAATAGTCATTTTATTGCTCAATTAAATCATAAATCCCAATATAGATATTACTCTATATTGGGATTTATTTTTTATTATGCTATCGATTTCATCATTGGAATTGGAACCCGAGGTGCAATATATGTACCTTGTTGTTGAGGTTTACTTGTATTTTTTTGCACTATTGGTGCTTCTTTAGTTGGCATATCTTCTTTATTAGGTGTATTAGTGCTCATAACACCAAACATTTTTTTCAGTACATCTAACATTTGTTTTTCAACCTCTAATGATTGACCTAATAGAGTTTCGGTTGTTTTGAATAATTCTTTACTAATTACATTTTGGTTAACTTCTTCTTTCTTGTTAAAGAGAGCTGGGTTAAATCCATAGTTTTCATTCATAGGTGATTTACCTAAACTTGACATAGTTTCTTTTGCGGTTGGTTTAGTTTGTTTTATAAGTTTATCAGTTGGTGTATTGTCTGTTGTTTCTTCATCGTGTGTTAATAGTTCAGTATTAGCACTTTTAACGTTATTTGGGATTACGTTATCTCTTTTAACATCTAACTTTGGTGCATTAGTTGTACTAATATTTGGACTACTGTCACTCTGTACTTTTTGTTTAACATTGGTTGACTTGGTCTTATTACTATCAGGTAAATTTATACCATAAAGTTTAGCTTTTTCATTTACCTTATTCTTCAAATAATCATATATTTCACCTATTGTTCTTGGCCTCGATTTATCGTAGAAAATATTTTTATTTGATTTAGCAGCAGCACTAAATAATTTTGCACCTATTTGACTAGGGTCTGAATCACGTGCCATTAAAAATTTAATTGCACCACTTAACCCCAAGAAGTGACTTAAGTATATCTCTGTTGGACCTACTTCGCCCTTTATATTTTTACTAAGGCTAGAATTGTTTTGTTTAATGTAATTCGCACCTAATATGGAATTTGCTTTAGCATCAAAAGGACTAGCGTTTGTTTCTAATCCATATTTATTTCCATATCTATTTAATTGTTCATCCCAAGTACTGTCTAAAAATTGATACAAACCTTTGGCTCCTGCCCCACCGCCACTTGCGTTTGGTTTAAAATCTGATTCAACTGCTACTGTACTTAAAGCTATGTTTTCATCAACACCAACAAATTTAGCAGAAGCTTTAACGACTTCCTTAACACCTTCAACTCCTGGCTTTGTAATGGCTGGAATTTTTACAGTTGGGTCAGCTGGCATTTTATTTTCTTTTTTATCCAAATCCGCTGAACCAACATCAGTTACTGGTGCCGGTTTATTTTCACCATTAACAGGTTCTTCTACAGTTGGTGCAACATAAGCTGTTTGTGTATTTTTTTCTTGGTCATACGCATTTGCTTCTTGTGTAACATTGCTTGGGTTTATATTGCCGCGTCCTGCGCCAATATTAGTCACAGGTAGACTACTGTTTATTTTTTTGTCAACTTCATCTTTTACATTTGGGTCTGTTGGTGCACTCAGTAGTTTCATTGCCATTGCAGTGTTACGAGAATATCGCTTAGCACCTGGTACTGTACCTAAACCGCCACCACCTCTACCGACACTAGATTTAATAGCCTCACTTGCGCCAGAATTTCTCTTAAACCCATCGGGTCTTGTTTGTAACCCTGCTGGTTCAATATGCCAATCTTCACCACCAACTGGTCTTGTTAGGCCATATTTTTTCATTAAACCTAATTTTTCCATCTCGTCAAGTGCATCTGAATCAGCATCAATAGCTAACCCAAATTCATGCATGCTATTACCTGGTGTAGCAGCGCTAGCACCATGTTTTTTCTTAGCAGCCACTTGCTGTTCATATGTTCTAAAACCAGATGTAACGATGATATTTTTCTTTGTTTTCTCATTATACTCTTGGACCATTCCATTGAATAATTTTAGAAATTCAGGATTTACACCATCTAACGATACACCTTTATCCAGTTTGATAGCATTCACACCACTGGAACCATCTGCTAGTGGACCACCTACCATGGAAGGTTGTTGGTAACCAGCTATATTACTTTTCTCACTAACTATGTTAGTGGTTTTTTTTGGTTTTACTTCTGCGCTTTCCGAATATATTTCATTATTATAAACGGTTTGTTCTGGTTTTTTTACATCCAAAACACCTTCAGTTTTTGGAGTATTTAGTTTTGGGTCAACGGTTGGTTTTGGAGAATATGCTTTTTTATCTTCGGTTATTTTTGCTTCCTTAGCAACGCTCTTTAAAAATTCAATGTTATATACTACGCTATTTGAATCTGTATTTAATATATATCCTGGCCACGGACTACGGCTTGAAGACCAAACTCCAGATAATCCAGAAATTACTACAGAAAGATCTACTCTTTGTATAGGTTTAAGTAAATTGTCACTCGAGTTCTCATTTGCTGGCTTACCGGTGTATACCATAAAACCAGTAAGATAGCCAGTGTAAACAGGTAAAAATCGATTAGTAAACCAAGATGCCCAATCACCAGCTTCTTTTCCAAGAACGTCAGTAATCCCAAAAGAACCTAACATCTTATCTAAGAGTTTAATCGGACTTCCGTTCCATCCAGCAATTTTGTTATCTTTATATGTAACTTCTAGATTTACTTCTTTTTCTAATTGTTTTAATGCTCTTACTTTACCTACATCAAGTTCGACTAATCCATATGCTTTAAATCGAATAGCTTCTAATGGAGATGCTTGATTATCACCAACTAACATTTTCTTAGTGACGGACGAATTAACATCAACGGTCTTATCCATTGCTTTTAGTTTATCTTTATTATCTTTATTTAATAAACTATCTTTATCATTTGCTGGATTTTGTTCAGCATCTGATTCTTCTGTATTTAACGGTGGTGCAGTTTTATTTGTATCTTTCTTTTCTTCAATGAGTTTTTTCTCACCTTTAGAATCATCTAGTTTTAATTCCTTAAGTACTTCTTCAATAACCGCTGTTACTTCTGCTGAACCAGATACTTTATAATCAGAATCTAAATCCTTACTGGGTAATCTGGTGAAACCATATGGTCCTTCTGGGAACTTAATGGAATCAATGTATTTTTTCTTTTCTTCGTCTTTAAAATCACTAAATTTACTTAAATCTATTTTACCAGTAATGCCTTTCATTGCTGTACAATGTGTTATATAAACTGGTTTAAATCTTTCTTGAAACCACTCCATGAATAAAGCAGTATCTTTTTCATTTTTTGAATCTAAACCAAACGGGGACATCATTTCTTTGATATCAATTTTCGATCCATTAATTATTACAGAACCACTTGCTTCATGTACAGTTACAAAATCACTTATGTAACTCTCTAATCCTAAAACTTTTGATACGTCATCTGTTTTATTTTTATCGAAACCATATTGAACATATCTAATTTTCTCAATTGGAGACATGTTATTTTTTGTAAAGTATTTATACCCTTTGTAAACACCATATCCGACTAATGCAGTAGCTGCAACCGCCGCCACTACGGGTAAACTAATAACTCCTGCAACCGCCGCTGCTCCACCAGCTATAGTTGTTCCTGCGGTACCTAATGCAGCGCTAGCTCCAGCTACTGTTCCACCCATTGTAGCATATGTTAATGCAGCACCACCAACAGCCATCCCTGTGTCAAGCGCACCATCAACATAATTACCTTCTTTGAAGTTGTTATATGCGCTATACCCACTATATCCAGCCATAGCGGTGCCAGCTAGAGGACCGAGCATACCTAAAGATGCTCTACCACCCATACCGGCCATTCGTCCAGTTATGCGGCCACCCATACCTCCTCTGCCTGGAATTGTTCTACCTGGTCTTGTTCTACTTCCTCTACTTTTATTCTTTTTATCAGGACCATCTGGTATATCTGGACCGCCACCACCAATAGTTTGTTTTGCTAATAAATATTTTATTTGAGTAAGTTGATCTAAACTATCTTCGGCTACTTCAATAGCAGGATCTTTTTTACCAAAAAATTTATCATACATTTTACCTAGTATACCGGGTAATTTAAAACTAATTCCGGCTTCGTCCGCTTTCTTTGCTATTTTATCTTTGATAGTATTTGCTGCACCTTTAAGTTTATCTTTACCTGCTTCTAAAAGACCTTTCTTTCGTATAAGATCTTTAACTGAATTCTCACGAACACCGTCACCATCTGTATCGCCTATGATTTTTTTAGGTTTAAATTTAGATTTAACTAGATTTAAAATTTCTGTTAAAACACCAGTTGTTTTCTCTGTGTTAACTGCGGTAGCTTGTTCTTCGGGTGTACTTACACTTGTATTGGGACCTAATACACTGCTTTCTTTAACAGCAGCAGATGCTGCTGCTTTAATTTTAATTCCACTTGGTTTTGTCAAAGATTTTGTGGATTTTTTAGTTCCACCAACCGGTAACTTCTTTAGCTTCTTAGTTGGACCTAATACACTAGGTGTAGCTTTCATTGGTGTTACAGGTGCTGCGCTTTCAGGTACCGGCGCACTCAGTTTAGCTGGATTAATTTTTTCTTTTAAAAAAGTAAAAATATCAGATAAAATATTATTTGTTTTCTCAACTTTTCCGGTAGTTCCTTCAACCGCTGCTACTGTTGAATCCTTAGTAGGTTCAGTTTGCACATCTTCCGGTTTTTTACCGATAGTTGTCCTAACACCTTTAAGCGCTCTTTTGTAACTGAAAAATCTATTAACTTTCCCTAGTACTTTTCCGATTGTTTGGAAAATTTTAGTAGTCAGTGAAAGTTTAATTGGTCGACCTTGACCATCAATTAAACCTTCTTTGATATCTTCTTCACTTATTTTAACTTCACCTTTACTGTCTTTTACCTCACCATCGATATCATCGATGACGCAAACAGTTTTACCGGATTTAGTTACATATTCACCTGTCTTCATTAATTCACCACGAAGCGCAGGGTCTTTAGGACGACTGACTACATAAACATCACCCGGTTTACTTAACCAATTAAATGTTTTCTTAATGCCTTGACCTATAAAGCCTAACATTTTCTTAGATGCCCAAAGACCACCTTTAAACATACCTCCGATTACTGCTTTACCTAAGTCTTTAAATCCCTTTGCAAATTTCTTAGTAACCCAACCTAATACTCTAAATGGTATTCTTAATATAGAATTAGAAACTTGTAGCTTATCTAAATCTTCATCAAAGAGTTTAACTTGATCGTTTTCATCTATTACTTCACCTATGATGTCATTTTGGTGATAAATTACTTTGTTAGTTTGTTTATCTCTATAGTGACCTAACTCTAGTTTAGTGGCATATAGTCTTGGTTCCCGTTCTCCATCAACAAAAACATCTCTAACTTTCTCTCTTCCAAACAAAAGCTTACCTGTAGCTTTAAGCCCCTTACCTAACATTTTAAAGTTCCATGCTACCATTTTAGGTGCCACTACTGTTTGAAAGTGCCACAGCGGTTTAATTATGGATTTAATAATTCTACCAGCTAACCTTAATGGTTTAAACCCTTTTGTTTCAATATTAAATGTACTCAAAGTTTTCAATTGATCTCTTCTAATAACAGTATTGTTATGTTCATCAACTACTTCGCCAGTAATATCACTCTGATGGGTTATTACTTTATCTGTATTTTTATCTCTGTATAAACCGTCTTTTAATTTCTGTGCATATAAAACTGGATCACCTGATGCTTCAGCATACACATCCATCACTTTATCTTTAGCATCACTAAGTGCATCTTTTGCTTTATCAATAACACCAGTTACTGCATCCTTAACATTGATTGGTATCAAGTTAGTTGTATTAGAAACAATGGAGCTATTAGCTGCTGACCTTACTGTGTTACCAAGTTTCTTAAATATTTTATCCTTTACATCAAGATAATTAAGTTTAACTACTTCTTGTGCAGATATAACCTCTTTATCGAGTTCATCGATAACTGCACCTGTAATATCTTTGACATCTTTAATTGTAACTTTAGTTATTTTATCTCTATACTGCCCTAATTTTAATTTCACTTCAGTAATACGAGGATCGGCTTCACCTGCTACATAGATATCTTTTAATTTACTTTTAGTTTCTTCAATTATTGATTCCGCTTTAGCTTTGAGTTCATTAGCTTTTGTTTCTAGACCACTTGCTGATTTTGGTTTTGGTTCTTCTATTGGTGCCGTTTTATCTTTGGTTTCAACTGTAGTTTCTTCAGTTTTCTTTGTTTCATCTTTTGGTGTAAAATCAATGTGAGATGATATATCTTTATTATCAAACCTATAATAAAGAAAATCTCTAATTTGTTCTAAAACGGTTAAACTTTTTTTCCCGTTTATTTCAATAGAAAATTCACTAAAGAAATTACCTAAAACTTTGGATGCTTTCTTTCCAAAAGTTTTTACTCCCTCCCACGCTAAAGCACCTAAACGAATACCATCTTTTATAGCACCACCTAGTACGCCTTTGAGTTTATCCAGTGGTGTTTTAATTGGATCACCATTATGGTCAACTAGTCCTTTTTTAATGTGGTCTATTGACAATATAGTGTTACCGTCCGCGCCTTTGATTGGACCGTCTATTTCACCTGGTCTAATAACAGGTTTACCTGTAAGACATGAAAAATAACCACCACTTTTCATTATTATCGCAAGTAGTGTTGGTAACTCATCTCCTTTTACGTATATATCGATTGGTTCATCTATAAAAGAATATGCTTTATTGGAAAACGTTTTTACATTGCTCCATGCGCCTTCAATCAATTCTTTAGAAAATTTAAAAATTGATGGGGTGTATTTTGTAATTAACCCGCCTGCTGATTTTAAACTATCTCCAACTTTGTTAAGTAATCTAAATGCCAAACTCTTTGGGTTCCTAGTATATAAACGAGGGAGATCTTCTTCACTTATTAATATCTTACCTAAATCATCTTTATGTGCAATAGGTCCAGTTATTTCTCTTTGGTGAATAATAATTTGTTTTGTTTTTAAATTAAAATATTGACCATTTAATATTTTAATAGCATATAGTCTTGGAGTTTTTTCGCCTTCAAAATAAATATCATAAACATCATTTACATACCAAGCTTTTGTATTAGTAAATGTTTGAATTGCTTTTTCACCAATTGCATCTTTTGCAGTTATAAGTTTATCTTTAACAATTGGTGCATTTTTCTTTACATTATCTTTTGCACTGTTGTACACTTTACCAGTGCCCCGTGAAAAATTATAAATGAGCGAAGCCAATTTCCCAGGGAATGTATTATCAAAATGTTGTTTATCATCACTTACATCTTTATTTTCTTTTGATTGTTCATCATCATTTTTTACCTCTTTTTTATTTGCAAATTTATTAACTGTATCATTTGTTTTATCTTTTATATTATCATACCATTTTTTAAATGAATCAAATTTAAAACCACCTGTTTTAAACTTACCAAAATCAAAGTTAAAATTTGTAGCATTTGAATCTAATGAAACAGCAACACCAGCTTTACTAACATCTCTTATTTCTTCAAGTAAGCACCTTATATTTAACAGATGGTCATTAAGAGAATCGTCTATTCCAGTTAAATGACTTGTTTGTTTTTTATTATTTCGAATTGGTTCTTCTTGTTGTTGTTTATCTAGCTCTTGTATAGCTGCCATATTCATGCCGTTCATTGTTACCAAATCTATTTTATTTGCATTTGGTGCAGCATCTGGACCCATTGTCTGGTTAACGGTTTGCGCCATAGGTCCAACATGAGACGCTTCATCACCTTTACCTTTTTTATAATTCCATGCAGATACTGCTGTTTTTCGGATTGCATCAAGCGCCTTTGCACCTGGAAATCTTTTGAAATCTTTTTTTGCATTTATATCTGACGGCACTGTTCTACCAACTTTACTGCGGCTAGGTTTTAGTCTTCTAGGTGTTGGTGTACCAACTGGTTCTTTCTCTTTTACACCTAACTCACTTATATCTACATTACCGGTTAATGCTTCTAGATAGTTTTCTTTCTTAAATTGATTTCTATCATCGAGTAATCCAATCTCTCTTACTATGTCCGAATCTCCATGACTTACCATACTCTGGATTTCACTTCTTGGATCAGAAATATTATCACTAAGTGAATTGTGTTTATTTATAAATTCATCTCTTTGATTTTGATTGCTATTCTTGTTAAAAAAATCTGAAAGTAATTTAGTTATTTCAGCTCTATTTTCACGACTAAGTCCCTGAGTTAAATTTTTCTCATCTGCAAAATTGTTATCAGTGCTGTTTTTAATTAACTTTGTTCTAAATTCTTTTTGTGCAGATTCGGATAAATTACTTCCATCAATCATGTTCATTAACACATCTATATCTTTAGCTTTATCTCCACCTGTTTTAGATCTAGATAGTAAAAGTTTCTTAAGTTGCTTTTTTATTTCAGGAGATAAAAGTCTACCACTCGGGTCTAGTTTATTAATTAAACCACCAATACTTGAATTAGTAATTTTTTCTTCATTAGCTAACAATACCTCTTTTATTTTTTCTTTGGTATTAGCTTTTATTTTTTCACCGGTTGGATCCAAAGCTTTAAGTAATTCATCTACACTTCGATGATCTTCTTTAAAATCCTCTGTGTTAAATAATCTTTTCTTCGCATTTATTATAGCTTGGCTTCTAGTCACGAATTCATTTTTATTAAAGTCGTATCTCGTTGCTTCAATGTTATTATCACCAGTCCTGATAACTTGCACCTCTCTTAATATTCGAGACAAATATCCAGGTATAATTTCGTTAAGTGTTTTATCTGTTCTTCTAGTTAATACAAACGGAGAATCCATATCCCGATTATTTGTAGTCTGCATAGCTACATCTGTACCTTGACCCGGCATTGCTTCTTGTGCCGTTCTCATGAACCAATTAAATACTTTTTTAGTCCAAGGTTGTGAGTCATCGTATGTTTCTTGATACTTATCACTTTTCCTAAAATCATTTAAATATCTGTCTTTATTATCAATAAATTTTTCTGCTTGTTTACCCAAGCGTTGAATACCTTCATGCGGATCAATCAGGTGCTTTTTAACTTTTTTACCTAACCAACTGGCTGCTGTTTGTGAAGCAAGAGTACCACCAACATTACCAGCTAACTCTATATTACTCGGCCCACCTATTTCTACTGCATCTTTAGCTTGGTCTGAGGCCATATCTGCCATCCCTATCCCCACCCGAAAGTCATTCATGGTGGAACTGACTTTATCAACAATAGATGACTTAACACTCTTAAATATGTTGTCTAAATAATCACCATTACCACCAAATAAACTATGGGACATAGTCTCATAAAACTTATTTTTAAATACTTGACTTCTAAATTCGGAACCATTGATCTTAACATAATCAGGAAGAGCTGTGTTCTTAACTATTTTTTCGTAAGAAGTATTATGTAACGCAAAACTTCGCTTTGATTCTTCTAGAATATCCTGCATTGCAAACAACTGGCGAAACTGTACTTCAAGTGTCTTCTTTTGAAAATTAAATGTTATGTTTCTTTGATACTGGTCTAAACTAGATAAAGATTGTGCAGCAGCATTTGTAGCTCCGAAAATATCCCGGTGACGAGATAACTCTATACCTTGTTGTAGTCTTGTATCAGCAGTATCATCTGATCTATCTTTAGCTGCTTGTACAAATTGTTCTTTAAAAGCTTCGGTTAGTTGTATATTTAATATGCTCTCCCTTTGCTCATCTTTACTAGCTGCTCTATAATTATTATCTTTTTCTTCTTCCCACCGTTTGAGCATATCTGCCACCGATTTAGGTACAAATGAAGAATCTTTTGGAACTATTTTAGCAGCTATTTTTTTAAATTCTTTTAATGCAGGCTTTATTTCTTTAACGCTATCGTCATATATACTTTTAACATTTTGACTAATTTTATCAGAAAAATCCATTGTTTTTCCGAAACCTGGCGGTAATGTATCTTTAAGAGTTTTCTTTATAAAACTGGTTGCTGACAACCCTTCTTTAACACCTTGAAGTGCACCAGCTCCAAGTTTTGTAACAGGTGATCTATCATCTTTAGGTGGTTCCGTATCGAAGTCAAAATCACCCATATCTAAATCGGAGTCTAGTTTGAAACTATCATCGATAATTTCATTTTTAATTTTACCTTTTTTCATTTTTTTGACTTTCTTTAAATTAAAATATTTTTGACCAATTAAATGAGTTCATTTATATCATAGTCAACTCATAGGTTGTCTATTTTTAATAGGAAATATTTTTACTGTGAAATCTTCAAACATCCCATTTAACTTAGACATTTTAAAATTAACACCGGAAGTAACTAGTCGATTAAGAGCAATAACATCTTTAGATATATATACTTCTGCTACAAAAAATTTTCACCCAGATGGGTTGTATAGCACATTAACTTTCGGTACTGTAGGTAGCGAAGCTAGATCTTCGAGATATGGATTTATTGATTTAAAGATATCGGTATTTCAACCTACTATTTATGGTGCATTACTAAAACTTAAAAGCTTTTATGGTGATATTATATCCGGTAGAGAATTTGCATTATGGGATATTGATTCTAGTGATTTTATTAAATCAAATTCATTAGAAGGTCAAACTGGCTTTGAATTTTTTGTAGAACATTGGCAAAAAATAATATTCCCTAGTAGACCTAGTGTCACTCGTGAACAAAATATTGCCATGATAGAGAAATACAAAAAAGTAGCTTTAACAGATAAAGTTATAGTAATGCCGGCGGGTTACAGAGATATGGAAATTGATGATACTGGAAGAGAGAGTTCAGATGAAATAAATAAACTGTATTATAAGCTAATTGCAATATCAAATACAATTAATGCATCTACTGTAAAAATATCACCAGAAGCGTACAATGGACAAAGGATATCTTTACAAAATACATTTGTAGAAATATATGAATATATATTAGCTATCATTGAAGGTAAGAAGAATTTACTAATGGGTAAATGGGCTAGTAGAAAAGTTTTTAATGGTACTCGTAATGTAATTACGAGTATGGATACTACCAGTCAATTTTTAAATGGTGCAAACAATGTTAGCATTAATGATACTGATGTTGGTATTTATCAATGCATGAAAGCAATGCTACCTGTTTCAAGATATCAACTCAAAAATGGTTTCTTGTCCAGTGTATTTACTGGACCTAGTGCACCAGCTCTATTGACAAATAAAAAAACATTATTATCCGAAAGAGTAAATATTAAAACTGATGTTTATAATGAATGGATGACTAATGAAGGTTTAGATAATTTTATCAGTACTTATAAAGAAACCAGTATTCGTGCAAATCCAATAATTATTGATGATTGCTATTTGGGATTAGTTTATAAAGGTCCGGATGGTACATTTAAACTTATTCATGGTATAGATGAATTACCAGAAAATAGAAAAAAAGAAGATTGTATACCAATATCAATGGTGTATTTATTTTATTGTAGTATTTATTATATTGCTAATAAATATCCTGGTTATATAACACGCTACCCAATCTTAGGTCCTGGTTCAATTTATCCAAGTCACTTGCGTTTAAAATCTACAATCAAAACAGAAGTAAGAAAAGAATTAGGTGAAGATTGGGAACCTTTAAGTGAGGATAGAGTAGCGTATGAATTCCCAACAAATACAGATTACTTTAATTCTTTTTCACCACATTCTTGTAGATTGTCAAAATTATCAGCTGATCATCTTTAAATTAATATTTTGGACATTTTGAAAACATATAGTATGTGTAAACAAACTGAAAGTACTGTATGTTGAAAGAATATGTTGAGATAAATGGTTTTATTCGCATACCGTTGACAGCAGGTCGATACTGCATTTCTTTAGATGGAAAAGTCATCGGTGAAGACGGTAAGGAAATATTGAAAACCATAGATGAAGATGGAGATCTTCAAATATGGGGAGAATTATACAATGGTTACCAGTTTTACAAAGTTGCTTTGTTATCGGTTATATGTTTTAAATCAATTAAGATTTCTTGGCAACAATGGGATAAACTCGGTGTTATGTTTATTGATGGCAATAGGTTAAATATCCATCCCAGTAATTTAATATTAAAACTACCCAAGGGTGGTTTAGAGCACCCTAAACACAATGGGTTTTATTATATACCAGGATGCAGTTATTACCTAATCGATAAATATGGGCGTGTGTACTCTAGGACCAGTGATAGAATGATAACTATATATAACCTTGAGTCAGGGTATCGTTCCTACAGTATACGAACAGATTTAGGTGAAAAATATACACTTGGCAGACACCGTGCGTTAGCATTAGCTTTCTTAGAATACACTGCAAATGTAGATGACCTCGATGTTAATCACATTAATGGAATTCGAGGAAGCGATGATTTATCTAATTTAGAATGGTGCACACGACAACACAATTGTAATCACGCATATGCTAATAATTTACGAACAGATAATAAACACATATTAGTGAAAAATATTTATACTGATGAAATAATAGATTATTATAGTAGAGGTGATTGTTCAAGGCGAACAGGTGTATTAGATGTAACAGTTGATTATAGGACCAAAACAGATGGTCAGGTTGTTTTTGACGACTGTTTTTTATATAAGAAAAAAGATAGCTTATCTGATTGGATTGATTTAGCTACAGCGATATCCACTAATGCATTCATTAGATTCAAAACACCAGTTAAAGTTAAAAATGTTTTAACGGGTGAAATAGTAGTCTACGAGAGCATAACTGCGGCAGCCGCCGCTACTGGAATTGAAAGGGGGACAATTGATCTCAGATTGGTTAAAAATGCAAATACAGATTACGTTTTTGGATACCAATTTAAATCAATTGAAGATAAAACAGATTGGCTAGATATTAAAAATTCTACATTGGTTAATTTAAGAACTGAAGTCAAAATTAAAGACATAAAAACTGGTACTATTACAACTCATGATAGTATCAAAAGTGCGAGTATATTTACAAATATACCCAAAAATAGAATTGAATATATACTTAAGACTAACAATGAAAAAGCATATATGGGTTATCAATTTAAATACTTTCTTGATTCAACTGAATGGCTTGACATAACCGATATAAACTACGGTTATAAAAAAATCAATGCTTCTAGAAAAGTCGAATGTTCGGATACTTCCACAAACAGCATTAGAATATTCGATACATTAAGAGAAGCGGAGAGAGTAACTGGAGTTTCAGTTAGAACAATTAGAGAGCATTTATCTAACCCGGAACATAAAAGCTATAAAAATCTGAAATTTTCAGAAAAACTAAATTAATTATATCGACTTGAAATTTATTTCATGGATTAATTTATTGCGAATAAATCTTTTTATAAAGATATTAATTTATAAACAGGTCCTACTATTCAGTAATGGATAGATAGAATCCTTTTGAATTGCTGGAACCACTCGCTAGACTAATATACTACAATAGCCACGAAAGTAGACTATGAAAGTTTGAAAAATATTAGGTAGAGTCAATCAGCCCCTAAGCTCCTCTATGTAGAAATACAGTGGAGAAAGATCAACGGCCATCCCGTAGCTGGGAGTAGGGAACAGTGTTCCCGAAGTGGAAGGCTTCCAATCTATTGGAAGAAGATATGGTCTGCTCCTGTGCGAGAGTACAGGCAGGTGTTGTAGCACACCGGGTTAGAGTAACGAACTAACCGGACAATAGGTTTGACGGTAAATATCACTGCCGTCACTAAAACTTTTCTAATTGCTGGAAACTCTTGAAGATAAAACAACTACTGCGAAGCGAAAGCTAAAGCGAACTCTGTAAGGAGTCTAGAGAATTTATTCTCTAAAAGTTTGAAAATGTTTTATTATAAGACAATCAGCAGCCAAGACCCTAAAGCCAAATGCCATGGGTAAGGTTCAACGACTATCCCGTAAGGGAGTACATCCAAGTGGATGGAAATGGAAGTTACTATTTTTATAGTAAAGATATAGTCTGTTCTATATGGAGACATATAGCTGTATTAATTATACGGGTGGGGATTAACGAACCCTATTGAACACAAAGGATACAAGTTCATGCACTGTTGCTTATTCCGATGAGTCTATAAAGGAAGTAGATGATTTTTTTAAATCAAAAATTGCTTATATTGGGACAGACGGAAAATTTTCTGCAAATTTAGAAACCGATACTGTGAAATTCATACTACAAAATCTAACGAGTTAACCATGATTACATATCAATTATTTTATAGAAAATACGGGATTAGATTTGTTCAACAAATAATGACTCCGCCTATTTCAGATGTAATGTTATTAGATTTACCTATGAAATCTATTTATCATTATTTTCCAACAGATGGTGTTAACGATGGACCGCCTAGTGATGAATACTTGTTTAGAAATATAAAAAAGCCAATATTAATAAATAATGTTTTTGATGTAGGTTCTCAATTAGGGAGTCCAAGAAAACAAACAATTAATATTAATACAGCTGTTAGAGATTATTATAATCAAAACAGAAGAATGCGACCATTGAGAAATGTAGTTTTGGCCAGTAAGGACCCAAATACTTTAATTGTTTGTAACTACTGTTTAATTAATAAATCGTACAAATATGTAAGAAGTTTTTATACCGAGTATTACAAATGGTATAATATTTTCTCCGCAGTAGTTAAAAATATTGCAGAGTTATCAGCTGAATCAAGTAACCATCATTTTATTTTAAGTGGTTCGCCTAAAATTATCCCAAGTTTAAATCAACTCAACTTAGCTAGTGGCGCTGAAATGAGTACGGGTTTACTTAAAACATTTAATTCAAATGAAGCTTATTTATTATTAGAACTTTGGAAGTGGTTAAGTGAAAATAGGCAGAATAGCTTATTTGCTAAAATACCAAATAATAAAATAGATCTTGTAAATATTATCTATATTGAAACTGGTAAATGGTGTATTTTAAACTTAGGTGTTCTTAATAGTTTTAGAATGTCCGTAGAAGAAAAAAGTGATGATAAATTTATTATTGAATCTAAGATAACATTATCGCCAGAACAAATACAAAAACGTTTGTTAAAGATGACCATGACAATCATGGAGTGTAGAACTATAACAACGAATGTCAGTGATGTGGTTGCAGATGAACCAAAGGAAATATCTGTAATAACAGGTAATGCTATTGAAATTGATGATGAAATTCAAACTGATTCATTTGACAATGACAAAGAAATTGATGTAACTGAAATTAACAATTTTACCCCAATTGACACAGTATCACCTGAATCAGATATGCCTATAGATGAACAGTTGATAGTTTCGGATGATACTGAGTTTCTAGAAGAAGATCAGGAAATTATAAAACAAAGAATTATTGATGAAGATGCACTTATTGACAAAGATCTGGCACAGTTAAATGATATTGCAAAAAAACAAGATGAAACTGAAGAGCAAGACATAAACACATTTAAAGATATTATCAATGAGCCAATACAAACATTGGAAAATGCAATACTCAAAAAATGTGATAAATTAGCAGATGATGGTTTATTGACTGCTGGTGAATACAGAAGATTTTCTAAACTAGCTAATTCATATAAACAAATACTCTCTCCTGACGATGTTACCCTATTATCCGAATTTATTGTTATTAAACCAGGAGATTTAAAAATAACTGAATCATCTACAATGGTAGATAACACTGCAATCATCGATAAAACAATGTTGAAATCTAGTTTAATTGATTTTGATAGTAGATATATTAAAAACATTTTAGCTAAAGATATTGCTAATGCAGTAATGTCTGTACAGAGAGCGGGTATTGCAGTTACAAATTACAAAGTGGAAAAAGTTGAAGATATTACTGGTGGCTTTGAAATACATACAGTTAAACTTACTCCAATTGAAGGAGCACCTTCTACTTTGAGATTTAAACTACCGTTAATTAATACAGATAGTACGTGGACTAGTTCAGACGTGAAATATTGTTTACGTAAACAGCGCGGTGACCTACCGATACGAAAGACAGCTTACAACAAAGTAGCACTCACTAGTTACTATGGCAAAACATTTATTAACCGAGCCAGAAAGAAAAATGCAAATTACAGCTATTGGTTACAAACTTTATTAATGCAAAAAGGTATTGACGATAACGATTTAGACATCACTGATATTGTACCTTCAAATGTATTTGATAATGCACTTAAATCACCTAAAGCTTATTCATCTATATCCATGGCATTTAAATCTTTTAAATGTAAAAATTTTACATTTATGTTTGATAGGAAAGAAGTTTTATTAACTTATCCTGAAACAGTTTTAAAACATTTTGAGAAAAATGGTTCATTGGTTATTGGTTCTAATACATCAGGTGTTTATTTGATATTAGATAATAACAATTCTGTTTATATTACAGATAACTTGGAGTTAAAATTATTTGGTACAATTGAACAATTCTTAAATATTTCAACACAAAACTCACCGGTGGAATATGCTGATATAAATGTATACGGTAAAGAAATCCCTATCGGGGTTATTTTGGGTTATAAAATTGGTCTGGATAAATTAATGGGGTTATTAAAAGCCGTACCAAGAAGAGTCAATGCTGGTAGTAGGTTAAATCTTGATAACAACGAATACGCAATAGCCTTCAGTGATGAGACATTAATTTTCAGTAAAGATGATAAATACGCCAGTATTATTCTATCTGGTTTTAATGAATATCATAGAGCTATTAAGATGTTCAGTGTATATAGTTTTGACAAAAGAGGTGTTTATCTTAACTTGCTAGATTCTGCTAACTTAGGTGTCAGGTACTTAAGAGAGATAGATTTAATGTACGATATGTTTATAGATGATATCACTAAAGATCTATTAATCGAAATGAAAGAACCTGTTACGTTTCAGGGTTTATTATTTCGCGCGTGTGAGATGTTAATGACCGACGAACATCCAGATGAACTCGATCCTAGATTCATGCGTATCAAAGGTTACGAGAGAATTAGTGGTGCTGTCTACACTGAACTAGTTCAAGCTATTCGTGTACATAATGGTAAATTAGGCAAGTCTAATAAACAAATTGAAATGAATCCATATGCAGTATGGAAGAGGGTTTCAGAAGATCCATCGAAATCACAAGTCAATGAAATCAATCCAATTAAAGCTTTGAAAGAATTGGAAGCAGTTACGTTATCTGGAACTGGTGGTAGGAATAAACGTAGCATGACAGCACCTACTAGAATTTATCATAAAAACGATATGGGTACAGTATCAGAATCGACAGTCGATTCTTCAGACGTAGCCATTAATGTGTTTATGAGCGCTGACCCACAGTTCAATTCTTTACGAGGTATATCTAAACCCTATGATTTTAAAACAACTGGTGTTACTGCATTATTATCAACATCTGCATTAACTGCTCCTGGGTCAGACAGAGACGATCCACGTCGTGTCAATTTCGTCGCTATACAACAAGAGCACGTTATTGCTTGTGATGGTTATAAACAAGCTTCAGTTAGAACTGGATACGAACAAATAATTCCACAAAGGAGCGGTGATTTATTTGCAATGACAGCTAAGAAACCTGGTATTGTTAAATCAATAACTGAAACAGGTATCGTCGTTGAATACGATGATAAAGAAACTGTTGGTTATGAATTAGGTACCAGATTTGGCAAAGCAGCCGGTTTAATTATTCCGCATTCAGTAGTAACACAATTAAAGGTAAATCAGAAATTTGTACCCGGAGATGCAATCTGCTATAATGAAGGGTTTTTCGAGCCAGACTTTTTTAATAAAAATAGAATTGTATTTAAGAATTCTACCACTGCTAAAGTTGCATTTTGGGAAAGTCATCAGACTTTAGATGATTCGTCTGCACTTAGTGCTAAGATGGCAGATAAGCTTATGACAAAAATAACTAAGATGAAAACCATTGTAGTTAGATTTGATCAAGTCATTAATAGATTAGTTAAAGTTGGTGATAAATTAATATCCGATAGTGCGTTATGCATTATTGAAGATTCTATTACTTCTACTAATAAACTATTTGACGAAAAAAATTTAGATACATTAAAAATAGTAGGCGCACAAGCACCGAGGTCACATGTGGATGGCATTGTTGAAAAAGTAGAAGTATTTTATAATGGTGATAAAGAAGACATGTCTGCATCACTATTGGAAATTGTCAACAGTGGAAATAAGTTACTTAAAAAACATGCAGATAGTTTAAATAGAAAACCGTTTACTGGTAGCGTTGACGGTGGATTTAGAACTGAAAATGATCCATTAGGTATAGATTGTGCAGCTATTCGAATCTATATATCCACTAATGTACCTAGTTCTGTAGGTGACAAAATAGTGTTCTCTAATCAGTTAAAGAGTGTAACAGGTAGTATTTTAGATGGTGAATATATCACGGAAAACGGTGATGAAATAGACGCTTTATATGGATATAAAGGTGTGAGTGATCGAATAGTGTCGAGTCCGTATATTATAGGCACAACAACAACACTATTGAAAGTAATTGCAAAACAAGCAGTTAAGATATATAAAAGTAAGTGATCGCCGACAAATACTTTGAGCCTATGCCGGTATCTACCGGCATATCCCCATTTCGTTTTAAGGAAAATATAATGCATTTGAAATCAGAAAAAACAGTGCTAACAATCAGTAACGCTATTGCTTTAAGCGCAGCTATTATAGAAAAAATAGCTGGTAATGAAATAGCAAATACTTTAAATGGTTCTACATTAACTAGCTCTGCACTGCACGACATTATCGGAAGTCAAATCAATAAGAACTTCTCTAATTTTACAAATCAAGGAGTACCAGTATGATTCCGATGACAGCAGCGACTGCTTCTATAGGTGTGGCACAAGAGTTTGATAAACGCCAATTAATGCTTGATGCTGTACCAGGTACACCATTAGCAAAAATAAACGAATGTACTGCTTTAAATAAAGTCGATATTGTAGATGCAATTAATTATGAACCTAATGAAAAAGATTTATTTAATCAAACTAGTAACTACGGAAGTACAAATGGGTCTATTCATAGCACTACGGTAGATGCACTAGCGGAAGATATATCTAAGTTTGTGCAATCTCATTTAAATTTTGCGAAAAATACAGTAAGACCATTGATTGAAGAATTGGTTAATGAAGTCAAAGCAGATATTGAAGCATTACCATTAAATTCACAATACAGTACAGAGATAATTATCTCTGATTTACCAGAACCTATGAGTGTATCATCTTTTGAAGATGCAGTTATGGAGTATAAAAATATAGATTATTGTCCAATTAATAATTATATGTCGTTACCAGGTCAAGCTGTAGCCGATGTAATTGCTAATTTAACTACAGGTAACTCTAATCTAGATAAGGCAGTTAGTACTTGGATTGCTAAAAAAGGTGATTCATTTTTCCAACATGTTTGGGATTGTGTCTTTACAAGTACACCAACTGAACAAAGATTTGAGAATCTCATTAATGATCCAGATGAAGGTATTGATGCAGCTGTTGCAGTTTATTTAATTGCATCTAGATTATTTGATAATCCAATGGACGGTGTACAGTTATCTTTAATGACTTACAATAAGCAAATGGCTGAATTAAGAAATCAAGCAGCATTGCGAATTGTTCATGCATATGAAGAATATGTTAGATTCAAGACAACTGGTTTATTAGTAAAAAGTAGTATTAATAACCGGGTAGTGGTAATGGGTGATGAGTATCGTAAATGGATCAGCGAAGGTGGCAACAATGCTGTTCTTTTTGGTAATTCATTAACTACAAATCCAAGTAAATTCACTAATGATATTAACGAGAAAAAAGCAGATTACTTAGCGACATGGGAGAGACAAAATTGGATGCTCACTGTGGCCGAAAGAAACAAGAAGTTTGTTTATTATAAAGAAATTTTAAGAAACAGAACTTTGAAATTGGTGATGGATAATTACCAAAAATGTTATAGTCATTTACGTGAAAATGGTGTAACTGATTCTAATATGCCCGAGTATTTACAATTTCAGAAAAATCTAGATGAATTCTTACCATGTGTTAAAGAAAGTGATTTTAAAGATATTTGGAATTTGGCTTTAAACACTATCTGTACTTGTGTATTCTACTATACAGACGCGGGTAAAATTTTAAGCGGAATTGAGCAAGCATGTTGTGAAAATGAAGGTATTCATGTTAGAGAAGCTGCATTGATTTCTACGATCATGTATGTCGTTGATTATGTATGCGATCAAATGAAATTGAGTAGCATTTAAGAATAGTATTTCAGAATTTTTCAGTCACATATGACTATTTTGAATAGGTATAAGAATGTCTCTTGTACTGTATGTTTACAATTGCACATTGTGCTGAAAGGTTTATCGTGACACCATGCAAACAATTCACTTCGTTTAACGAAGTGTTCAGCCTTAGTAAAACCGAAGCCAGGACGTTAAACTCATTTGTGGTTAATGATTTTGGTGCAGGTAGCACTAGGGTTGTAATAGTAGATTTCTCTACAGCGGATAATACCGCATGTGGAGAAGATAGAGCGCAGTTGGAGGCCGCACGACCATTGCTCCAAAAGAACCGAAACTGCTGCCCATTCTTCGTCAGAACAATCTGACGAAGAGAAAACAACCCGGTGGCGGGCTCTGTTTTTTTTTTTATTTTTTTTTTTGGAGTAAACGTGGACATCAAGCAATTAGTCCGAGACCCCGAGAAAGTCAAGAGTGTCTTGGTAGAACTTCCGGATGGACGATTGACAACTAAAGCGTTAGTCAAAATTTATATACCTACCAGGTTTGCAGAACGAGATCTTGCTTATATTGGTGCTGATAACAACATTGTGGGTATCTGCGCAATTACATTAAACGATGATAGCTACGCCATCATGATGGTCAACGCTATGGTCAATATTGATCCGTCTTCTATAAACCGTGTCTCTATTGAAGATGATCAGTATTTTGAATTTACATTTAATCCAGGTGCTACTGTTTTTAAATCAGTGAATTTAATTAAAGATGATATCTTAGTATACAAGATATATGATGAAATTATATCAAATGGAAATGTGCCTTGGTATTTGACTTATTCTGATTTAGGTAAAATATTTGATACTGCACCATATCACGGTGGTGCAAATATCGGTAATAATAAGGAAGTCACAGAACTTATTGTATCGCTTATTGCAAGAGACCAAGCTGACAGGACAAAATACTATAGGACAGCGTTAAACTCTATGGCTGATTTAAAGAAGAGTGAGCCTGTTTATGTAGGATTAAAGAGTGTCGTGTACTCTGCCACTAACACACTCAATCGGTTAGGTGGAAGCTATATGCAAAGTGGAATCACTGCTTCTTTAGTCAATAAAACAGAAAGAGTGGAGCGCATTGAATCTATACTCTGCCGATAGTAAAACATTGATATTAGTACTTTTCAATCATATATCACCTTATTGATAATTATAAATGGTTAACTTCCCTTAATGAAAATTTTGTTAAATGCGAATACGGTAATCTAACTAGAGATTATTGCGGAATATCTGCAATCTGTAAAAAAGAATTAAGTAATTTTATAAAGGATAAATTAAATGAATAATACTATTGGTTTTTCTTGTGCTGCTTTAAATGGAACCGGTAAGCAAGGTAGGTTACCTAAAGACTCTGATGGGTACTATACATTGCCAGTAGGGGCCCTCAACTCATGGAATTCTGCAGGAGATTACTATCCATATGAAGCAGCAAAAGAATTATTTACTGAATCTAGTAGTTTCATGCGAAGAGTAAGTACAGGTTGTTTAAAGAGTGAGTTAGGTCACCCTAAACCACTGCCTCAACAATCGATGGAATCTTTTGCTAACAGAGTTATGGCAATTGAAGAAACTAGAGTGTGCGGACACTTCTCACAAATCTGGTTAGATTTCAATGCAGTCAAAGATGAAACAGGTAGGCCAGTAATTGCTATTATGGCAAAAGTAGCACCTAGTGGACCATTCGCTTTATCATTAGAAAAGTCTTTAGAAAACATTAAGGAAGATGTTTGTTTTTCAATTAGGGCATTTACTGAAGATGTGCCAGTTGCAGGCATCAAACACAGAATGCTAAGACAAGTAGTGACTTTTGATAATGTAGTAGAACCCGGAATAAGTGTCGCTAGAAAATATAGATCTCCTACATTGGAATCATATTCAGATAAAGTTTTCACTAAAGAAGATATTATCAAAGCATCTATTCCTACTGGTGATGGTATATCGATGGAATCTACTAAACAATTAAACAACGACTTATTAAGTATTCTAGGTTGGAATCAGTTAGATAAACCAAATTTTATTAAATGGTAATTTAAAGAAAGTAAAAAATGAAAAAAAAGATTATGGCTAATATAGTTTTAGAATCTGCTTATGATAACGTCAGTGATGATGAATTATTTGAGTCTAAAATTGATTTAGAAAATAAAAATAACGATATAGAAAACAGAAATGATGCTATTAATGAAGCAGTAGATGTAGCTAAATCTCTTGAATCTATCGCTATTGCATTAGAATGCTCGCCTGGTTTAGAACCACACGTGGCTAATGCTTTGAACATTGCAGTAAGTCATATGTGCAAACAGATCGGTTACCGCAAAAGAGTAATACCGTCAATGGAATCATTTGGAGGTCACTCTACAAAAAAACAAGCTACTATGGAATCTGTAGAAGGGCTTAAAAATACAGCTATAATGATTTGGGAAAAAATCAAAGCAACTATTATTGCATTGGGCCAGAAACTCAAAGAATTCTTTAAAAGTATTTATGATTATTTTCAATCATTTTTTAATAATACACAAAAAGAAGCTGAAAAACAAGAAAATAATCTCGGAAATCTTGAAGATGAAGTAAATGAATTCCTAAAGAAAAACAAAAATAGGAATAATGATAAACATACAGATACTAAACAAGAAGACAAATCGTATAAAGATAATAAAACAACTAGTGATAATGAACCTAATGATGAAACAATAAAAAAAATATTATTGTTAACACATGAAAAAAAATTGCCAATTAATTCACATGAATTAGCAGGTGATTTTGATGGATTAAATGTTATATCTAAAGATGTATTAGAGACTTTAGGTTACCCTAATGGTGAAGCAGCGCGTGCATTAACTTCTGATTTCAGTTCCTACTTTAGAGTAAAGTGCGGAGTATATACTAAAGCTGTTATCGGTTTATATAAAGAAATACAAAAAAGTTTTATAAATTTATCATCTGGAATTAATAAAATATCGGATTCAGACTTTGAAATTAAGTTAAATGAACATAAAGAATTTGTTAAAAAGTTAATTAGCAATAATCAGCTCACATTAACAATTCCATTTGGTAATTCTAAATGGTACATTGAACCTAATGGACAAGGATATCCAAAAATAAAAATTAGTTCGGATCCAAATGCCTCTCTTTATTTATGGCATTGCGCTGGTACCAGTATTAAATCAAATATTTTACCAACACTAGATGAATTTGGAAAAGATTCATTTATTGATATTTTTACAAAACAAAGTGAGCAATTAACTAGTTTTATAAAAATGATTATTAATAAAGATGGGATTGATTTTGATGACCCAGCTGATTTACTCAGAGCTAAAAGACTAGATATTTTAGTTGTAATGATGAGTTCCTTTACAAATCAAATGGCGTTTAATTGTAAAATTTTAACTTTTTATACTAGCAGGGCTATTAAAGCAATGCTAAAATACACACAATTATCTATATCTAATACTAGGGTTATATGCTCATATTTACAAAAAAGAGATGGGTATATTCGTGATTTAGAAGAACTCAAAGGTTCTTGGTTTTAAAATCCACTAGTTAGATAAACCAAATTTTATTAAATGGTAAAAGTATCCTAATAGGTCTATAATAGACCTATTAGGATATATGCTATTTTTAAAATTTATCAATCGTATATTACTAATATGTGTTATCAATAGAAATGCAGATTTAACTATGAAAAAGGAAACTGAAATGAAGGAAACTGATTGGAACGTAAACCCGCTATACAAACCAGAACCTAATTTTACATTTGAAGGAGGAGAAATCTTGGAATTTGTAAACCCGAAATATACAAATGAATTAATTTCGGAAGGAATAATTTTTGACTTTAAAGGTGTGAAGTATTCATACACATTTAGAATAAACGGTATAGCGCCTGAAGAAATATACAAAGAATTTGGTATGAACGACCAATGGCGCAATCGAATAGCAATACCTATTAAAGGTTATACTAAATACGTCAGGTTGAAAAAAGATGATCCTAGAAATATAGAAATAAGAGAGAATAAGTTATTCAGAAAGAAAGTAGAGGCTGAATTCTAGAAATTGCATTCTATATTTTTCAATTATACATTATTTATTTAGATTATTAACCATAATGCAGTTATTACTGCGAAAGGATTTGTTATGTTTTCTGTTTCAACAAACGAGTATATTATCATCGTATCAATTGCTTTTGTCTTGACAGCAATATGTTCGATATTCTATAATGAGGCATTAGACATCTCGGTTTCAATGTACCCATCTAAGTATCGCTTTATTATCAAAGCGGGCAGTGTGTTATTTTGTTATGCAATTAACTTCTGGTTACCAATTGCAATGATGACAATAATTTTATTTATCCCGTCAGTATACTTGGCCAAATGGTATACTGATTATTTAAAGCAAGAAGCTGCGGTTCGCCGTGCCGATCGTAATTGGAATACTAGGCGTTTCAATAATTGATTTAATCGTATTCCAGAATTTTTCAGTCACATATGACTAAATTGAATAGGTATGGTAATGTCACTGTACAATTCGATTTAGCGTCTTTACGCTGAAAGGTTTATCATGTTTGCAACAATTGGAAAAGTAGCAGTGGTATTAGTAGTTGTCAATGTAATACTGACAATCATAAATGCTGATGCCCAAAAACAAGAAAAAAAATGAAAGACTTCACAGATAAGTACGGGGGCGCAATCGAGAAAGCGTTTTTTGCTGGCTGTGTAGCAGCAGCAGCAGTAGCGCCAGTATTATTTACAATCGCTATATACAGCAGGCTTAAAGCCGCCGTATAATCAACACAAAACAACCCGGTGGCGGGCTCTGTTTTTTTTTTGTTTAAATGTAATCTAAAATAATTCAATCATATATAACTTATATGAATGAATATATAGATTGTCTAATTATTTGTTCAATTAAACACGTAAGGAAATTTTATGCACGCAACTTTTGAAACAATAATTGGTAAACTTACAACAGTACTGATTGAGGCGGGTGTTGAGTTGACACAAGAGGAAACCGTAATGATAGATGACTTGATGGGTGTTTTAGATATCCATCAAACTAATGTGACATGTGTTATAGATGATGGCACTTTAGTATTGGATATTCTTTTGTCGGTTGAACAATCGGAAAAACATAATGAGATATGTGAAGCTTTGTTAGATCTAGCTGTTAAAGACGATTTTAAAATCGAAAATTCTTTAATAGAAGGAAAGACAAATTTCACTCTGACCAAAACTAGGTTGACTTCGAAACCAGATGCAACAGCTAAGACAGAGCCAGAACAAAAGGAAAAGAATAGTGAACCGGAACCAGAAAAGAAAGCAGAAAAAACTGAAAGTGTTAAACCCATTAATCCACTCAGTTCAAAACCAGTTAAAGAGTTTCAAATTGCAGCAGCACTTAAAACTGGTGTTTTAGTAGGAACTTTCTTGATGGGAACAGCTGCATTATTTAAAGCGTTTAAAGATTAAGTTCTAAAATCGTATTCCAGATTTTTTCAATCACATATGACTAAATTGAATAGGTATAGTAATGTCTTACTAATACTGTTATTCATTAGTGTAAATCTGGTGATGGAGCATAAAGCAGAGGCAGCTGCGATTGCAGCTGCTGGCGTTGCTGTGTACAAAACGGCTACAGTTGTATACTCGTACTTTGCTACTAAGACAGCTGCTTAATAAGCAGCTGTTAAAAAACAACCCATGCGGGGCTCTGTTTTTTTTTTTCTAAAAATTTATAACCACATATTACTAATATGAGATGTGATACGTGTATTTAAATATTCTTTAAAGCAATGTGTTGCATTAACTTAAACCTTAACATTAAAAGGAATCAAATTGGCTAGCTTTACTTTTCGCGGTGAAAAATATGATATCGCTTTAATTGATAAATTATCTTCATCTGGATATTTAACTTTAGTGGATCGAAGTGATGTGGTTGTTACTGGTACAGGAAATAAACCATCACAACCAATTGTTATTAAAATAGATGGAAAGTATTATTTGTTGCGAGGTATGCTTGCACTAAATGAAGATAAAGTTACTGTAAGATGTATAAGTAAAATTACATTAAAAAAATGTAAAATAGAACCACCACCACCTGTTGTTAGAGAAACATTTCAACAAAGGTGGAATAATGCTAATGCTAATAATGGTGCAAATAGAAATTGTTTGCCTTATTAAACTTTGTCGGTAAACTGTTTGGTCTAATCAGTACTTATTAGACCGTTTAAAAAGGAAATTAAAAATGGCATCTTCATATAAAGAAGAAGTTAAAGAAGAAGTAGCAAAACTCTCAAGTAAGCTATATGCTGACCTGAGTGTAGTCGATGGTAAACCTGTACCTGTAGAAAATATTTATTCAAAACATTTTCCAGATGATGTTACAATGGGTACGGTTAAAGCTGTACATCGGTATGATAATATATTTCGTCCAGCAATGGTAGATGCTACCGGACGAAAATCAATTGAGATGATGAAAGAGGATCCGTCACTTGACCAGGTTAAACTAAGTGTACCACTCATTGAAAAAGATCACTTTGATGTTATTGTACACCGAAAACACCCTTTTCATAATCCAAAAGATGGGTCTGAAGTAATGAAATATGGCCATGTGGAAGCGCAGCTATCTACCTACTCAATGAAGAAGGGTGAAATGTCCGCAGTGAAAGATCGCCTATCCGCATTAGCACTAGAAACTTTGTGCGAAAAATAATAGTTACATGTTAAATTCATAGATCCAATACGTTTTAGGCGTATTGGATCTATGATATAGTTAACAATTATTTTTGTATAAAATGAACGATTTAATATATATAAGTATTGCTTCTTATAATGATCCACTATTATTTTTTACATTAAACGAAATTATTATAAAAGCTAAATATCCAGGTAGAATTAGAATTGGCATAGTGGATCAATCACTAGTTGATCAATTGGATGAAATAAAAGAGTTACATTATTCTAAACAACTTAGATATGTACATATTGGTCTATCTTATACACAAGGTGCATGTTGGGCACGTAATTTAGCTTTTACTTTATACAATAATGAAAAATATTTATTACAAATAGATTCACATACATATTTTGAAAAAAATTGGGATGTTACTTTAGTGAAGCAACACATTGATTTATTAAAAATTAGTTGTAAACCAATTCTTACACAATACCCAGAAGCATTTGAAATTGAAGACGGGAATCCAGTTTTAAAAAGAGTATACCAAAAAGGATACATATATAGACAAAGGCCAAGTGCTCAATATAAATTAACAGACAATAAATTATCGATGGGGTTTTCTGGGTATCCAGTTAAAACTGATATACCATTAATAAGTTGTCATATATCTGCCGGTTTTTTCTTTTGTAGTGGTGACTTCATTATGGAAATACCTTATGATCCATATTTGTATTTTACTGGTGAAGAACAAAACCTAACTGTTAGAGCATATACACATGGGTGGGATATATATCACCCAATAACAACACCTTTATTTCATAAATATAAATCAATGTATCGTAATAAAGGGTTAGTTCATACTGATTCAGGACATCAAAAAGACAGAAATTTTAGTGTGTATGATCTAATGAAACGCTCTGATAAACGATTATTAGATTTATTACATGGGGATGGTTTAAAAGGTATCTATGGTTTAGGCAATGTTAGAACATTAAATGATTATATTAAAATGAGTGGAATAGATTATAAAAATTTAACAATTAATGATCCGGTAAATGATATGGTTGCATAATAGTTTGTAACCATTTTATTAATATTTACTTAGTAATACTTTACTTCTTTATTTAATCATGAATACCGATTTCAATAGTTTGACACCTAAATTTAACAATGTCCTGAGAAACATAGTTAATAATAATGTAGCAGAAGAAATTGTGATAAAAGTCACAAAGTCCTGTATTACTTTTTATTACACCATTAAAACTCTAGTTAAGGATATACATCGTAAAATCCTAAAAGGAGATTATTGTGATCAATGTGTCTCGAATGTTGTTAATGATGTTACACATATGAGAGTATCATTCAGTTTCGATAAAGCCTTAATTTATATTTCGGAAGCAGCTATTGAAACAACAGCATATACCATTAAGTATTTAAAGAACATGAAAATAACTAAAATTATAGAAGATTTTATTAAATCAATTAATCAACACAGATATCAACTGGCTGTTTGAGATAACATAAATGACTACAGTTACCATTGTAGGTAACTGTAGTCATTATGCTGTAAATTTTAATTACGGACGAATAGCAGTAGAACCAAGAGTTTCTGCACCTTCCTTGTAACCAGAAGATGGTTTTACACTTCCGTTTTCTACATCTGATTGAATCTTCTGTACAAATGCAGGTCTTGCAAATGGGTTTGCATTTGTTAAGTTGATCTTATCTAATAGAGCTTGTGCAAAACTAATCACGCCTAAACCAGTTTGTGATACACCAGTAAATTCAACGGTGAGTTCAGAGAGTTCACCACCTGAAGTCAAATCACGCTTACCAGTAATTTCACCGGTAGACTTAGGGAACATGTTTGTAGTCAACCATGCTTTTGCTACTTTGGTATGTGTTGGATCAGGTTCAAAAAACAACATTGTAGCTGAATACATATCAGCCAATAAGTCCGTAGCTCGCTTACCCTTTTCCATCGTAGTAATAGCAGGGATCTTACTATCAGGGTCACCAATCAGATTGATAATCCAATCATGTAAGAAATTTTGAATTGGACGACCATACATATCCACAAAAGTAAATGATGGATTAGTCCGAGCACGTGTAACATTGACAAAATCCTGAAACATTTCGCCACCACCACTAACAGCGGTTTCTGCACCAGCATCCACCTCTAGACCAGATGCAAAGCCATCAATAGTCTTAGCATGCACTTCTACCATTGCTTTTAATGCATTCACCCAGAAATTAGGTTCTTCTAGTAATTGAAAACCTTTAGGTGCTTCAATCAAGAGGCACACTAGGTTTCGTCTAACGTAGTGAGTGGTACTTACCCATTCAGCTAGATTGGGTGCATAACCATTTTGACCGCCGTATTGCAAATCTAATAGAGGTGCTCTACCTTTTGCATATCGACCAGTAATCAGAACTTCTTCAGATAATCTTGACATAATAAATTACTCTTTTCTATAAATGTTTGAATTTTAATTCTACACACTTTTTTAAAGTGTGTAGAATTTAGTTCTGACTAATTACACAGCTGCGTAATCAGTCATACGATAGGCTTGTACTTGGAGGGTCATAACCGTCTTCATGTTATTAGCATAAATTTTGATAGGCAGTGTCCAAGAGAATCCTCTTACTAAGTCTGCATCTGTCAGGTATGCCGCAGGAACGACTTTAAACATACCTGCGAAGCGGCCAACGGTGCGCTGCTCTACGTATGTATTAACTCGGTCCATAAGTTGTGCATTGGTCAATGCAACACTACCAGAAAAAGTTCTCCAAGCTTGTTCACCAACTTTTTGTAATTCAACACAAGCCATCATCGTAAAGAAACTGTTCAATACTGATGTATCATTGTCGTATACTGTCTTAAGTGCAGGAAAGAACAAGTTTCTACGAGAGAAAGCTTGCACCCAATTCAGACCTACGTCCCAATCTTTATTACGAACAGCAGCAGGCGTAAATGTGACATTTACGTCATCAAACAGTTCAACTTCACTATTAGGTGCACGGTCAAATAACATTTCTGGTTTCCAGAAACCGTCCCCTGCGCCCATCATAGCAGAAGCTTTATTAGCAACTTCGATTGTCAACGGGAGTTTCTTTCCATACTGATTATTACGCATTGTACCATAACGGCCAATAATCATACCACGCATTGTAGATGTGCCAAAATAATCACTTTCTGGGTACATTTGTAAACGTGTACGTAACGCCACTGCAACAGAATGTTCTTCTGATGCAGACATTGGTGCACCATTTACATCGTAAGTAGATAATACGACTGCGGTATCTTTTCTTTCAGAGATAAATTTGCAAAGAGCTTTCTTTGTCTCTAATGGGAAACCGGAATCATATATAATAGATTCTGGATAAGTAGCAGTATCTAGAAAATTATTATTTGGATCAGCGTACTGTGCAACTCTATTTGCTACTAATTCAGCAAATGATTCAGGTGGTTCCGTCATAGGTGAACCTTCCTTAACCATAGATGCTTTAAGTGCAATTAAAGCATCTCCTACAACTGGTGCTTCGTACATTGTACCATCAAATCCTAACCCGGCAAATAGATTTGTATTTTCTGTTAAGTTGATGCCACCTGCATTAATGACGTATGTGTGATATGGTACATCATTGGAATTTTTACCAGTGAGAAAGTTAAACAAATCAGGATTAGCCATTGAATTTGTTGGGGCTAGATCAAACAGATTTTGACCATGTGCAACTTCAGCATCGTAAAATTTATTAATAAGTAAATTAATATTATTTTGAAAAATATGTGCGCGACCAAAATCACCTAATTTAATAGGGAATCGTGTATCTTTGAGATTTTGATATTTATCAATAAAAATATCACCTAATGAAAACTTAGCATCCGTTGCAGGATTGATCTGACCTGGCTTGAAACAGAAATCAATATTACCTTCATTGTATTCAGTCGGTGTAATCACTGGAGTTGAACTAACACTTGCACGGCGTACTACTGCAATTCTAAATGGATAAACACCTAATGATGACATAACCGTTGCGTTAATACCTGTGTCAATATTAGGAGCCCATAAACGAATACCACAATTATTAAAATGTGAGCCAAACGAAGATGCTTCTAATCTTAGGATTGGGTATAACATCGATGTGTTAGCTAAATTGGTTACTGGGTCAACTCCAACTTGAGTTCCAATTTGTGCAGACACTGAAGTAAATGCACCAGCAGTAACTGTTGAGTTATAGTCATTGTACTGAGGAGTAGTGGCTACCCATTTTGCAACATAACCTGCAACTGTAGTACCTGTGTCAATTTTTAAACCAAATGTATCTAGTTTATAAGTACCGTCTGTGTTTCTTTCGTATACCGGTACTTTTGTATAAAGTACATCTAAAGATAGAAGCAAATTAGATTTAAAATAAACATCATCTGGCAAGATACGCTCAATCATTTGAGCGTTACCTTTTGCATTTACAACATTTGATAGAACGGTTTGGTGTGTCGCATAGGGCATCCGTAAGTCAAATGTATCATCACCGTACATTTGATTTCTTGAGTTCCCAACAACTAGTTGTGGTGAAGTCGGTCCCTTTTGCGCGTAAATATAAATTTTCGGCAAATGTGTAGGGATAACTTCAGGTTCAATAAGTGGAGTACGAATAGATAAATCCTGGGTTCCCCGCAGGATGGTCATTGGTGCGCCATTTACAATTATATTTGAAGCCATATTAAATCAATCCTTAAAAAATGATAATGTTGTTTGTGTGTTATTTTATTCAAAATAAAATAATTCGATAACTACTAAATGTAAAATTAACTATTTTCCAATTATATACATGTGGCATACAATTGTGCCAATAAAGTAAAACTGTGTTTAAATTTTAATTAATGGAGCTATAAATGGCAATCTTTAAAACATCATACAATACCACTGCTTGTTCTGGTTTTAGAACTAAAGAAACAATTGATAAGCTAAAAATAGCGTCTATGTCAAATTCGCTTAAAATAGTAAACATTACATTAGATAACTTTGAAACACCAGTTATTCTAAATATAGTTGAAGGTGGGAATTCGCATTCTGATGTAGTTCCTTATTTTAACCACCCTATTTTTATGGTAAATAACGATAGTGGTGTTATGGTTGATGTGAGGTGTTTTGGTAAATGGAATTCACAGCAGGGTGAATTTACTGTAAGAAATAGACCGGAGCATGAATGGAATATCATGCGCAGTGTATTAAATTGTGTTTGGGTTAACGAGAGAACTGAAATTCTACGTGACGTCTCTATTATTCCTGCATCGGTATATGCTGCTTTAATTAGTGAATGTGTAGCTAGAAAATACGCTTTAGATGCTGCTGAGCAAATCAATATTTCTATTGTTTCTTGTTACTATTACTATTGTTTATTTACTGATGAAAAGCATTTTAATGATTCAGATAAAAATAGATTAGCTGGAGCAATAGCTCGTGCTACAAAGATCCCAGCCGATAAAGTATTTAAAGTTATAGATGATTTAGTTGTATTAAATTCATTAGATGAATTATGCGAAGCCATTAAAACTAAAACAGATAGTGTTAGATTAGATGATTTTAATGTTGGTGTTCTTATCGCAATCGCCAGCGGAAATTGGTTTGGTAATAATGCTAGAGAAAACCTGGCAACTGGTTTAGAGCACATACCTACATGGTTGATGATTTGTTATGCTGCACTAAACGAAGCAACATTCAAAAGATCAGTATTAGCTAAATTAGTAGATCGGTTTGCAAAAGGTGGTGCTGGGTCAAATTTTGTTAAATCAATCGACACAATTTTAAATAAAGTTAATTTAGATAAAATTATGTACGGCCAATGATAAGGATTTATAATGACAGATTTTTTAATAAACCACGCATTAGCTAACACGTGGTGTAATCCAGATCAAGATAATCAAGCAATTTTTAAACCAGCTAGAATAACACCAGCATACGGTGTTTTTAATTCATGGAAGCTAATGTGGACTACAATAGAGCTACCTATTAAGCAAACATTATTTCATATATTTCAAATAGGTCAGCTATACCCTGCTTTAGCAAACCTATTTGAGAGTAATGAAAAATGGACATTAATCTCTGAAGTATGTAATCTAAACAGCGTTATATGTGATATTTATCTTTCTAATGGAATTGAATTTCCTAGGTCACAAACCTGGTATATGGTTACAGAAGAAAAGAATATTTTATTAGCATTAAAATACGATAGAAATATAAATTTTACTCCCCCCACACAGGATATTTATATTAGAGTATATAGAAACGCTTTTTATGCAACCAGATGGAATAGTCATCTTAATGATATTATATTTGTAGAAGGTAAAACTATACTCAATAGTGATGAAATACTTGAGTATAATAATAAAATTATCGCTAGAGAGTTATTACCGGGTGAAGTCTATTCTTTCTGTAACGGTTATAAAGTCAGGACACTAGATCCAACTACTGTTAAAATTGGTGATACTGTCGAATATGTGTACGATTCATCTATAAAGAAAATAATTGACTTTAATATCCAGACACTAGGTACGTTTGATTCTATATTGGATAGTAAAGGTAAATATTTATTACATTACCTAGATAATGAAGCAACTGATAGAATTGATTATAGAGATGAAATTGATTTATTTATAGTAGATATGATAAATCAAAAAGGAGTACGATATCATAGAAACCAAGATGATTCATTAAGAATGTTAACTCATAGGGATTACTCTACTCCTGTTAGTTATGTCATGAGTTTCATAGAAAATAATCCCACTGTTTTAAATAAGAATCGTGCATATATTAGAATGCATATTAGAGACGGTGGTTATTTGCGTGAATGTGTTAATGAGCATAATCGAATAAAAGAATTATACAAGTTTGATGATACCACAGTAAGTAGAGCACTATTAGGAATTGACTCAACTGTCCCAAATTGGAGAGCGCCATTACTAGAAAACTCAAACTACCCTAAATTAATGAGTGAAAAATATTTAAATGTTAATAATGCTCTAGTTGTGTCTGCTTATGGATATAATGCTGTTACTAAATTAATGGCAGATACACCTGTTAAAACATTCTTATTTAATGACCAGCTAATTGCATCGGCCCCTGTTTTTTTCACGAATAATAGTACTGCTTTTGAATATGATGAAAATGGTTTGTTTCTCAAACATTATACTCACACTGGTGGAGAATTATATAATTGCGTAAATATTAATTGTAAATACGTAGAATTTTTTAATGGTATTGCTACTTCTGTAATAGATGAATATCATGATGCAACTATTGTAGATATAAATCCAAACTACGATTTCAGATTATATAAAAAAAGAAGGTACGATATAAATAGTCAATGGGAGGATGCAACTGATAATACTGATTTTCAATATAATAGTAATAAAATTTCTTGGCTACAAGATCCGGCTATTGAAACATTATTTAGAACAGATAAAAATTTCTATATTAACACATTTCAAATTAAATTACCTGACGGTCTTTTTTCTTTTAATCTTACGACTGCAATTAAAGTAGGTGCGATATACGAAGACCGTGTAATGACAATACCAATGGGTGTTTTAGATATATTTTTGAATGGCCATTATCTAATAGAAAATCTAGATTATTATGTTAATTTCCCAAGAGTTATTATTGTTTCTAAAGATTATCTTAAAGGTGATCCAATAACAACAGATCAAGAAATAGTCGTTCGTTTCTTAGGATTATGTAATAAAGATTTAAGTCGAATGAAACCAGCTGAAACTGGGTTTATTAGAAACGGTGTGATATCTAATAATCAAATATACAATATACGCGATGATAAAGTTATTAGCGTCTATATTAAAGGCGGAATAAAAGCAAACAGTGATTTAAAGTTCAATGAAAGTAACCCTAGTTTTGATTTTACTGATGTCAATAACGGAAAACCGTATGTTATAAAAGATACTTTTATTCCTATTAAGAATATTGTAAAAAGAAATGTTTACGAATATAGAGATTTATCGTTAATCATAGATAAATCAATATCTGATTACATGACAATAAAAATACCGGAAGTAGAACCAACTACATTAAATCCTATATTAAATTATCATAATGTATACAGCCCGTTTATATGTAAGATATTATTTGATTTAAGAAACGGTATACTAGATAGTCCATTATTCAATGGTCATTATAATGATGATCAATTAAGAGATTTATTAACTCGTTATTTATATATTTTAGAACTAGATCCTATCTATATAAATAATGGTGTAGATACCGATTTTGTAAAAATACATCCTCATCATTTATCAAATACTGTTGGCATAAGTAATAAACATTATACTTTTTTAAATAGAGTAGTAATTCTTTATGCAAGTGGGTTGGTAGATTTATCGGCCAATGTAATAATAGTTTAAAGGAAAATAAAAATGCCAAATCCAATCAATACAGGTGGTATAGTTGGTATCGATAATGTATCACCAATTTATAATGCAGATAGACGGTGGCAAATTTGGAATATGGATGAAATTTATTTAGGTGCAATAGCATCAAATAAATACGTTCCAAAAATAAACGATGTAGTATATGAAATACTAGGTTTAACAATAACTAAATATATTGTACAGGACATCGATTTGTCAACATTGATACCAGTATTCCGCGAAGAAAACACAGTAAATCCAACAGTTACATTTACTAATGAAGATATTCTTTACGGTGTAGGTCCAGGTACTCAAAGTGATACATATCGCGTATATTTAGATAAATCTGTTTTACCATTTCGATTATCTGTAGATGCAAGATTAATGGTAGCAGGTTCTATGTGTAGGTGGGCTAAAATTTTTAAAGGATCCGTATTAAGTAATAGTGGTATAGTCATAAGTAGAATGTATGACGCTACGGGAAACTTACTAAGTGAGAATATTCCTTTAGAGTTAGCTTATCAATCTAGTGGTACTCTAACTGATAACAAAACAATTAAGTCTGTTGTTCCTTGTTATACTAATGTTGATATGGATGACGGTGAATTAGTAACAGCTGTGTTCTATGATGATGCTGGTTTTGTTGTGTCAAAAAGACAATTGTTAGTAGAAAATACTGCGTTTATACGAACAGTGGATGTTGATACAAAATACATAATTGGTATTTCATTAAAATCACCATTTATAAACCAAAATAATAGTAAACTAATACAATATCCTATTAACGTACCATTAAACGGATTAAATTTAATGGGCGTCGTTTCTTATAGTAATGGTGAAGTTGTTGAATATCCTGTTGATGGGACTAAATTCTCTATTTATGGATTTGATAACTATGTAGCCACTTTACCTGGTCAAAAAATAAAAGTAGTTTTAAAATATACATTAGGACCCACTGAGTTTAACTATGTTTCTATGACTGGTAGTGAATACCATATATCAGAAACATATGAAGCTTATACTTTAAATATCGATGGTAGTTATAATGTTAAACTGTTTGTCTCGCCTGTCTGGGTTAGTGAAGTAAATGGTTATACATTGGAATGGTTCATGTATAATTTAGATAGAAATATCAAATACAATGTAACACCTTATGTTGTTATTAATCCGGCATATGGTTCATTTAACCCGATCGGTTATGGTATTGTTCAAAGACTTAATGTTTCATTGAATATAAAAAATGCTAATAGTGCATACAAGAGTTACATTCATGTACAAACACTAAATATTGTTTTAAATAAACAAGGTAATGATCGAATTGATAACTGGTCAATTGGTTATACTCAAGACCAAAATCCCCGCTACGGTTTAGGTATCTATGCTAAAGTTTTATTTGTAAATACAAATCAATGGTTACTAAAATTAGATGCAGGTATAACTGACTTTAATATTTGGATAGAAAGATACTATTATAGAACGTTACCATTAATGAATAACCATTATGATACTACTCCACCTATGCCAACACACTTTAATATTTTAATAAATGGAATACCGATAGTTTATGATATAACTGATTGGAATAAACAATTATCATGTAATGGAACATTTACAAATAATTCAACATTGTTCATACAGTTCTTTGCAAGAACATCTACGAACGATCTTCAGTTAGCTGTAGCTGGTATACCTCTTTATTTTATAGATAATACAGGAAACTATATTTAAATATCATGAATAAACCAATAGATACTACACCAGTTATTTTTAGAGCAAAAGACAGATTACCAATTGACTTTTCGGACGGGATTTCAGTCAAGGAAATCTTACTAGATAGTCCAGTCGGAAGTAAAGCAATTGGACATACATTAGGTGGACCAGGCGGACAAGTAATAACGGTTTATGATTTCATGAACCTTATGACTGTTGCATCAGGTATTAAACCAACTGGGTATAATATACCTGTTTACTACGAAGCTAATTTAGATGTAAGTAATGAATTATTTACTGTATTCTTTGAAGATTTACCATATAGAGCAAATCCAAGTAGCGTACCATTTGTTACAACAGCTGATTTCGACCAAAATAAATGGATAGAAATGCCAGCAATTGGGTCCTCTGTTACCGGTATTGGACCGCAAGGCCCAAGAGGATTAACTGGACCACAAGGTATACAAGGTGAACCTGGTTTAACTGGTGCTACAGGTCCTCAAGGTCCACAAGGACAACAAGGTATTCAAGGATTAGTTGGACAAACAGGACCACAAGGATCCGCTGGTATTACAGGTTCAACGGGATTAACTGGACCACAAGGACCTACAGGTGCTACAGGTCCAATGGGTCTGACTGGACCGACTGGCTTAACAGGTCCAGCAGGTGCTGATTCAACTGTAGCAGGTCCACAAGGTCCACAAGGATTACAAGGTTTAACAGGTCCACAAGGTTTAACTGGTCCTACAGGACCAGCATCAACAGTGCCTGGACCTCAAGGTCCGCAGGGAATAGAAGGACCACAAGGACCAATGGGTCCAAGTGGACTTAAGGGCGATATTGGTTTAACTGGATCACAAGGTCCACAAGGTATCCAAGGTATACCTGGGGTTGATTCTATTATACCAGGACCAATAGGACCACAAGGTGTCCAAGGGTTAACTGGCCCAGCTGGACCACAAGGCGTCCAAGGGTTAACTGGTGCTATGGGTCCAGAGGGTGCTATGGGTCCAGAGGGTCCACAAGGCCCAGCAGGTGCTGATTCAACTGTAGCAGGTCCACAAGGTCCTCAAGGATTACAAGGACCAATGGGTATATCTGGTCCCACTGGACCAACAGGACCAGCGTCAACAGTACCGGGTCCGGCTGGTGCTATAGGTGCCACAGGTCCACAAGGTATCCAAGGGTTAACTGGTTACACAGGTTTAGATGGTGCTACAGGTCCTAAAGGTGATACTGGTGCTACAGGTCCAGCTGGTCCAGCTGGATCTCAAGGTTTAGATGGTGCTACAGGTCCAGCTGGTCCAGAAGGTCCACAGGGTCCAGAAGGATTAATGGGTGCTACAGGTCCAGCTGGTCCACAAGGTATCCAAGGCATCCAAGGTCCCAAAGGTGATACTGGTTTAACTGGTCCAGCGGGTCTAGCAGGCGCTGATTCAACTGTAGCAGGTCCACAGGGTTTAATTGGACCACAAGGCCCGGAAGGTATCCAAGGTATACAAGGCCCAGCCGGTCCACAAGGTTTAACTGGTCCTGAAGGTCCACAGGGACCAATTGGTTTAACTGGATCAATAGGCGCAGATAGTACTGTACCTGGTCCAGCTGGGCCACAAGGTATCCAAGGTATCCAAGGTTTAACAGGTCCAAAAGGTGATACTGGTGCTGATGGTGTTAGTAATATTCCTGGACCGCAAGGTGTTCAAGGTATACAAGGTATTCAAGGTGAAACAGGTGCCACAGGTCCACAAGGTTTAACTGGTGATACAGGTCCAGCTGGACCTACTGGACCACAAGGGATTCAAGGTATACAAGGTGATACTGGTTTAACTGGTGCCGATTCAACTGTAGCCGGTCCTCAAGGTCCGCAAGGCATCCAAGGTTTAACAGGTCCAGCTGGAGCACAAGGACCTCAAGGATTACAAGGTTTAACAGGTCCACAAGGTATTGCAGGAGCTAATGGTAATACTGGTCCACAAGGTATCCAAGGTTTAACAGGTCCAAAAGGCGATACTGGTTTGACTGGTCCAGAGGGTCCACAAGGTGTTGCAGGTGCTGATTCAACTGTAGTAGGCCCGCAAGGTCCTAAAGGTGATACGGGTCTACAAGGTATTCAAGGTGTTGCAGGTGCTGATTCAACTATAGCTGGACCGCAAGGTATTCAAGGTCCAAAAGGTGATACTGGCTTGACTGGCCCATCGGGTCCAGCAGGTGCTGATTCAACTGTAGCTGGACCGCAAGGTATTCAAGGTATTCAAGGTTTAACAGGTCCAAAAGGTGATACTGGTGCCGATGGTGTTAGTAATATCCCAGGTCCACAAGGGATTCAAGGTATACAAGGACCAACTGGACCAGAAGGCCCAATCGGTCCTGCAGGTCCAGCTGGGTCAGGTGGTGGTTCTAGTGTGTTTTTTAATAACATTTCCCGATATGTAATGGATCCTACTCCAGGCCAAGCGGTTTGGTGTGTTTCATCATCTACTGTTTTTACAACATTGGCATGGGTTAGAGTTGGTACCTTATTAACAATTACAAATCCATCACATGGAAGAAGTGTGGGCGATAGAGTAATTATAAGAAATGCTTCATCTGATAATTTTAATGATTTAATAACAACCGTAACAACAGATACATTTACTTTACCATGTGCAGACATCGGTGGTTTATCTGGATCAGCAGCAGCTTATTCGTGTGGTTTTAAATATGCACATAATACAAATCTATTTAATATAACTGAAGGTACTTTAACAGCACCTGCGAATGCAGATGTGCAATTATTGTCCATAAGAATTAGATTAAAAGCAAATACTAGAGCTGCATTGACTTATAGTGTTAATTTACCATCTTCAGTTACAAATGGTGCAGGTTTAGACACTAATATGGATACAATGTATTTACCATTCCAACAAGTAAGACAAGATAGTGATTCGTTGACAGCTGTAGGTAACACATATACAACAAATGTATCAGGTAGATATTCTTCGTTTAGATTTTCTGCTTTACCTGCAATTACAACTGGTTTAATATTCATGATCCAATTCTAAAAAAAGATTATGTAAATAAAAAGGATATGTGATGGCAAGAAAGACAAATGGTTCACTTTACGTAGACGTATTTACACCTACAGAAAACGAAGGTGAATATACTTTTGAAAATGCATTATTTAGTAATCAAGCAGATACGACAGGTAACGGTGCTTATGATATACAAGTAGGTTTTATTTTACATATACCAGCTACTGATATGAATACTTTCATGTTAATACCTGGTTGTATAAGTAGATATAAATTAACTAATTTAACATATGTTGACAATGTAACAATATCAGGTACAGTTATATGGGATATGGGTTTACCGATTACAGATATACCTACAAATGGTATATTTTGTATGATATCCGATACAACTGATATAAACAAGATAGCAATACCGCCTATAGATACGTTATACCCAGATATCATGATTGGTAGCACAATAAGTGCAGTACTAAATGATATGGTGAACATCATAGATAAGTTAGGCGGAGGAAGTTCACCAACTAATAAAAATACAGTGCAATTGACTGTAGAAAACAATGGACAATTAATATTTAATTTGCCACATGTACCAACAGATAAAACAAATACAATTGTTTTGATAAATGGTTTAATATATGCTTATGGTATGAATAACGATTACACTATTGATACAAATATCTTAACATGGACAGATGTGTCTTTAGTTCTAGACGTTACCGATAATATGGTAGTTAGCTACACGTATTAAAATTAACCCGCATTATAATATGCGTTAGCCTGTGTGTTTTTTTTATAGGAAATTTATAAAATGAGTTCTACTACTATTCGTGGTTTACAAATTCGCCTAGCTACGATCCCTCGTGATCGTATTGATGCAGCTTTTGAAGCTGACATTAAGGCACTGGAAGATGGCTTGACAGCCGTTGAAGTTGGTGCTGGTCTAGAAACCAATGGTTCTTATGTAGTTGGTACTAGCAACTACCTTGGCACTTCTACCACGCTCAAGGCTTCTATCAATGCTCTTGACGCAGCATTGTTTGCAGCTGCTGGCACCGCCGGCACCGCTGTTCAAAAAGCTGGCGATTCAATGACTGGTAACCTGGTCATGACCGGTGGTACAGAAGTTACTGGTCTACCAGCTATTCCATCTGGCGCAACTGCTGCTGCTTCAAAGAGCTATGTTGACTCAATTGCTACTGGTCTGACATGGGAAACCCCAGTTCAAAGCAGTGGTGCAGCTACTCCAGCTACTGCTACTGCCGGTGACCGTTTCCTAAACCTTACCGATGGTAAAGTTTATACCGCTACTGCAACCAATGTTTGGAACACTGGTGAACTAATGACTGACGGTGCTGCTCTATTCGATGCAGCTACTGAAACTGGTTATGTTTATAGTGGTTCAGAATGGGTTCAGTTCACTGGTGCTGGTCAAGTTGTTGCAGGTTTAGGTCTACTGAAGACTGCTAACCAAATTGACATCAACATGGGTGCAGGTATTGCTGCCCTACCTACTGATGAAGTTGGTGTAGATGTTCTAGCTACTGGTGGTCTATTTACTACTGTAGACGGTACTGCAAGCAGCACCGATACCGCTGCTCAATTAGCTATTAAACTAAACGGTACTGACCTAGTTACTACTGTTGCTGGTCTAGCACTATCTACCGCAGCATCAAATGCTGTTGCAGATGCAGTACTACGTGCTAACTTCATTATCCGTGAAACACCAGTTGGCGCCATTAATGGTACGAATGCACTGTTTACTATTGCTAATACTCCTTATGCAAACAGCGAACAAGTTTTCCTGAACGGTATGTTACTTGAGTCAGGTGTTGGCAATGACTATGAAATTACTGGAAAGGACATCACTTTAGCTGCTGCGCCACTCACTGGTGACCGCGTTAAAGTGAGTTATTTTCGTTAATGGTACAGAGGTAGTTTTAGGAGCAATCTGGGGTGATGCAAATATACTCTGGGGCGACATAAACGCTACTTGGCCTTAATAGGTTAGAATAATAAAAGCCATTACCTCTAAACAGGATAATGGCTTTTATGCTGTTTATTTTTAATAATATCATATGTAAGTCGTTATATAAAAATATAATGTTGTTTAATTTTAAGGATATTTATCGTGCCAGTTACTTCATCAATCAATAAAAAATTCCCTATCCCTGGGTCTACGATTTACGATACTCGGTTAAGCGATATGCAGGCAATTAAGTCAGCACTAGTGTCTATTGATGCCAGCTTAGTATCTAGTATTACTGCTAATTTTCCAGGTACAATTGCAGCTGCAGTAGGCACATCCCGCAACTATCCTAATAAAGACATTAAAATTAAATCGGTGAGCACTTGGGTTAGCGAAAACGCCACTACTGATGTTATTATCAATATTCGTAAAAATGGCGCTGTGACTCAAGCAGTAACCATTCCTACTGGTCAATTAAAAGTAACTGTTACACCTGTTACTCCTATCACTTTAACACCCATTGATTATTTAACAGTAGATATTGTCAGTGGCTCCGGTAAAGATCTCGTAGTTAGAATGGATTATTAATTTTTAAGGAAAAATATAAAATGTATTTTAAATATTCTTGGTTTGTTGACACAACCACTATTAACACATATGCAGGGGATATTACGGCAATTATTACAGGTACTAAAGATAAACAGCTTCTTAGCGCTGGATGTAATAAGGAGTATACAGAATTAATTGCCGATGTTGAACAAACAAATTGGGCTTTATACGATGGCGCGGATGTACTAAAACCAGTATTTAGATCAATAGACAATGGTGGTGTGTTATATAAATATGTTCAAGCAATATTTACTACTAATAAAATCACATTTAAATCATTTGAATCGTGGAACATTAATACGCATATTGGTGTAAATCAAACACATATGGGTGGTACAGCTACAGAAAATGTATTAGGTATAAATCTATCGGTACCCGGCTCTGTTTATATATTAGCTACCCCTACGTATTTATTTATGGCAAATACACCTGCTTTTGGTAATGGATTTATTGGGATAATGGAATACAGTAGAGATTCTTTCTCTACCGATGTAAACTATCCATGTGTTACTAATATGACCCAAGCATGTAATTTTATAAACGGTTATGGCATGCACGAAGGCCTTGGTTCACATTTTGGTATATGTAGAATAAAAAACCCACTAGTTGCCGTAGGTGATCTTATAGGGGCAAATATATCTGGTTCAACATTTTTAGCGTTTGGTTTAGATAACCCAGGCATTATTGCACCAAACGGAAAACCATATACAAATCAACAACAAATTGGTTTATTTGGAACAGATGGCATCCGTCACATTCTTGCAATTCCAATTATTTTAAATTATTTTTATGTATATCCTTACTATTCGCATATTAGTATATTAGGTAAGATTCAAGGTGGCGTAAAGTTTATACCGAATCACGGAATACCATACACACAGTTAGACGAAATAGTTATAGATAATACTAATAATGTAATGTTAGCAGTACCAAACGGAACTTTAGTTTTACCAAAAGTTTAATATGACCATACTAACTGATAATTGTGCTTATCGAGATTATAATGTCGAATATGGTTTAGGAGTACCGCATGTTAAAAACAATACTATTAGAGTAGCGAATAATTGTGC
>JFJP01005296.1_pt1 | contig 98356 bp, 93 predicted proteins | sample 431651 | NCBI WGS metagenome assembly JFJP01 (sample SAMN02602958, study PRJNA72255) | Microbial mat metagenome, whole genome shotgun sequencing project. | biome: fresh water; feature: sink hole; material: water; isolation source: purple microbial (photo- and chemosynthetic) mats found in...
TCTACAACAATCGCGGCACCGAGTTTCTGGTGCGGCAGGACTACCCCCAAGCCTACGCCTACTACAAAGCGGCTATCGAGACCGATCCGACATTCGTGCCCGGTTTCTCCAATCTGGCCCAGCTGTACAGCGTGCGCGGTATGTTCCCCGCGTCAGAGCAATTGTTGCGCCATGCGCTTGCGCTGGGCGGCGACGCGTATGCGCCGCTGCGCTCCCTGCATCGGTTGTTGACGGACCAGGCGCGCCTGTCCGAGGCGCAGGATGTCGCAAAGGCGCTGGCGAAGCTGCAGGACGAAGACCCCTATTACTGGTTTGGCAAGGGCCTGGTTGCCCTGCGCGAAGGGCGCAACGGCAACGCCGTTGACGCACTGGAGCGGGCGGCCGAGCTGACGACCGGCTTTGAAGAAATTCACTTCCACCTTGGCCTGGCCTATCTGCGCAACGGCCAGCGCAAGGAGGCGACCCGGCAGATGGCTGCGTTGAGCGCCATCAATACCGAGGCACCGGGGCTGGCCGTGCTGAGCAAGAAGATGGCAGGTCTGAACGCGTCATCCAGCGTGCATTGACGTCAGGCGCTGATTTCGTCCATGGTGCTGTCGTCCAGGTGCCGCACATCGGCCCAGCCCACCAGGGTGAGCGACTCGGGCGTCCACAGTAGCCGGTTGATGGCAGCATTGCCCAGTTCCCAGGTGCGTGGTGCCGAGATGTCCTGCTGGGTGGCGAGCCGGTACAACGCATCCATGATGCCGCCGTGTGCCACCAAGACTATCTGCTGGCCCAGGTGTTGGCTGGCCAATGCGTGCAGCGTGTCGGCCACGCGCTGGCGCAGTTGCACCAGCGACTCGCCCCCCTCGGGTGCAAAGTCAGGTTCGCGATGGCGCCAGCGCCGTGATTCGTCGGGCCAGTCGTTGGAGATCTGCGCATACGTCAGGCCTTCAAAAATCCCAAAGCCCCGCTCGCGCAGGCCCTTGTGCAAGCGCACCTCGCGTGCGTGTGGCGCCGGCGTTTTGGCGGCTATTGCCAGGGCGGTGGTCTTGGCGCGCAGCAGGTCGCTGGCGTAAATGGCGTCAATGGTTTCATCGGCCAGGGCATTGGCCACACGCTCGGCCTGCCAGCGCCCATGCGGGTTGAGGTCAATGTCGAGCTGCCCCTGGATGCGCGTGTCTACATTCCAGGCGGTCTCGCCATGGCGCACGGCAATGATGCGGGTGGCGTTGCTCATAGGGTCACTACCTGTAAACCTGAAAGCGCAGCCGGCATCAGCTCCTCCGTGTCGAAGGCCCTGTCGCCGTCCTCGTCGGGCACACCCGTTACCTGAATGCCCTTGAAGTCATAGCGGGTGTGGTCCATCAGGTGCGACGGCACCACGTTTTGCAACGATGTGAACATGGTCTCGGTACGCCCCGGGTACTGACGCTCCCACTGGTGCAGCATGCGCTTGATTTCCTGGCGCTGCAGGTTTTCCTGGCTGCCGCATAGCGAGCAGGGAATGATGGGGAACTTCCGGTGCTCGGCCCAGCGTGTGAGGTCTTTCTCGGCCACGTAGGCCAGTGGCCGGATCACGATATGGCCGCCATCGTCGCTGACCAGTTTGGGTGGCATGCCTTTCAACTTGCCAGCAAAGAACATGTTGAGAAAAAACGTCTGCAGCATGTCATCACGGTGGTGGCCCAGCGCAATCTTGGTGATATTGAGTTCGTCGGCCACCCGGTACAAAATGCCGCGGCGCAGGCGGCTGCACAGGCTGCACATGGTCTTGCCCTCGGGGACCACCTTCTTGACGATGCTGTAGGTGTCTTGCGTTTCGATGTGGTATTCAATGCCCAGGCTCTTGAGGTATTCGGGCAGGATGTGGTCGGGAAAGCCCGGCTGTTTCTGGTCGAGGTTGACCCCCACCAGATCAAACCGGATGGGCGCGCGCTGCTGCATTTTCAGCAGAATATCGAGCATGCCGTAGCTGTCCTTGCCACCCGAGAGGCACACCATGACCCGGTCACCCTCTTCGATCATGTTGTAGTCGATGATGGCTTGCCCCATCTGGCGGCACAGGCGCTTTTCCAGCTTGTGGGTTTCGCGCTCAATCTTGGCGGAATGGGTGGGCGTGGCGACTTCGGCGTCGGCCCAGGCGGCAGTCATGCTGGTGTTTTCCATAGCCGGCTATTTTCGCCGATGCCGCCGGGGCGCGCGGCGCACACGGTTTTTACGGAACTACTCGGTTGGCAGCGGCCGTGCCATGCTGGTAAATGCAATCGACCGTGCCATGGACAGATCCGCGTGAAAACCTTCCACAATCGGGGGGCTGGCGGGCTTATCGGCCTTCCAGACAATCAGGAAATTGGCACCAGAGCCGCCCGCATCGTCGCTGCGCGGTACGAATAGTTCCAGGGTGCCAAACGGGCCAATCACTTTGGGCGTGGGCACGTACTCGCGCAGTCGCTTGCCATCGGTATCAAAGTATTGGGCAGACAGGACCCGAATCGGCAGCACCGGGTCGGTATTACGCACGCTGACCGATACCGACACCAGAGTTTTCGCCGGCTGCCCCGACTTGTTCACATCACCGTGCCAGATGTGCGAGTAAATTGGCAAATAGAGGTCTTGACCGAGCGACCTGCCGGGCGCTGTCTGCGCCGTCACAATGCAGCAGCATGCCGCTAAGGCCAGGAAGGCAAACGAGTTCTTCATAGCATCTCCGTCAAAATCCCATAGAAGGAGTTCACACACTAGCGCTTTTCAGCAACATCGACGCGGTTCACCGATGGATGCACCCAGCCCGCCGGTCACCACTGCCCGGTTTCCACCCGGATCGCCACTTCGCAGTCGTCGAAGATTTCCAGCTTGGCGATCTTGACGCGTACGCCCTGGACGCCAGGAAGCTGCATCAGCCGGTTGGCCAGCTTGCCAATCAGGCTTTCCAGCAGGTTGACATGCTCGGCGGTGCACTCTTCGATGATGATGCGGCGCACTTTACGGTAGTCCAGCACGTGGTGGATGTCGTCGTCACGCGGCAGCAGGGGCTGTGGGCCCAGGCTCAATTCGGCATCGACCTGAATCGGTTGTGGCTGGCCGATCTCGGTCTCCAGAATGCCCAGGCTGGCGTCAAAGCGCAGGCCGGTCAGCGTCAGGATCTGGGTGCCGGTGTTACCAGCGACAGTGGGTGAAGTCATGGGTGGCATCACCTTACATCAGGGAAAAATCGCGCTCAAAGCGCATGAGGTGCTGACCACCATCCACCAGCAGCGTCGTTCCGGTAATCGACTGGTTTTGCAGCGCAAACAACACCGTGGAGGCCACGTCCTGCGCAGTGCTCGAGCGCCCCAGCGGCGAGAGTTTGTGCAGCGCGGCAAATTTGCTGTCATCGAGCAGATGGCTGGTGAGCGTAAGCCCCGGGGCGACGCCCACCACCCGCAACCGCGGGCTGAGCGACATGGCGAGCATGGTGGTGGCCGCTTCGAGTGCGGCTTTGGACAGCGTATAGCTGAAAAAGTCGGGGTTCTGGTTCCAGAGTTTCTGGTCCAGCAGGTTCACGATGGCACCGGTGGTGGTGGGTGCAACTCCGTCTGCCTGAGGGAAGCGTTCGGCCATGTGGGCGTGTAGCGCTTGCGACAGCAGCACGGCGGCACCGGCATTGCTGCGCAGGTGTTTTTCCATGGCGGCAAAGCTGAAGGTCTGCGGCGTATCGTGCTCGAAGGTGGAGGCGCTGTTGACCAGCGCATCGACCCGACCCATCTGGGACACCACCGTGGGCAGCAGATTGCGCACGGCGGTCTCGTTGCCAAGATTACAGCGAAAAGCGGCTGCACCGCGCGTCAGCCGTGCGCAGTCAGCTACGGTTTCGGTAGCATCTTCGACCGAGTCGCGGTAGTGCACCGCCACCCGCCAACCGCTGGCTGCCAGCGCCAGGGCAATCTCGCGGCCCAGGCGCTTGGCGGCACCAGTGACCAAAACGGTGGGTGCGGAGTGGGTGGTGGACATTGGGCGACAATCCTTTCCGATATGACGACATCTGCAAGTTTAACGACCGCACGCCCGCCAGGCAGCATGCTCGATGCGCTGATTCGACAACGCGTGCTGGAGAGCGGCGGCTGGATCGGGTTTGATACTTTCATGGCGATGGCCTTGTACACGCCTGACCTGGGCTACTACACCCGGGGTTCCCAGGTGTTTGGCACCTTGCCACGCGGTGACGGTGGGCAGTCGGGTGCCGCAAGCGACTTTGTCACCGCGCCCGAGATGAGCCCGCTCTTTGGGAAGGTTTTGGCGCGCCAGTTGTCGCAGGCGCTGCAGGAAACAGGGACCGATGAGGTCTGGGAATTTGGTGCGGGTTCAGGCGCGCTGGCGCTGCAGTTGCTCGACGCGCTCGACGCGCTGCAGGTGCCGGTGCGGCGCTACACCATCGTTGACCTCTCGGCGACGCTGCGCGAGCGCCAGCAGGCCACCCTTGCGCCGCATGCTGGCCGGGTGGAGTGGGCCGATGCACTACCTCCCACGATGTCCGGCGTGGTGGTGGGCAACGAGGTGCTGGACGCCATGCCGGTGCAGCTGCTGGCCCGTGTGGCCGGGGTCTGGCACGAGCGTGGCGTAGTCTGGAGCGACCGCGACACGCAGCCGGGCTGGGCATGGCAGGACCGTGTTACCGACCTGCGCCCACCGCTGGAGATCCCCGGGGAGCACGACTACCTGACCGAGATTCACCCGCAGGGCGACGCCTTTGTCCGCACCCTCGCAGACCGTTTGCAGCAAGGTGCCGTGTTCCTGCTCGACTACGGGTATCCCGAAGCCGAGTACTACCATCCGCAGCGCCACATGGGTACTGTGATGTGCCACCGGGCACATCAGGTCGATGCCAATCCGTTGGTGGACGTGGGATCGAAGGACATCACGGCGCACGTCAATTTCACGGGCGTGGCGCTGGCGGCGCAGGACGCGGGGTTTCAGGTGCTGGGCTACACCAACCAGGCGCACTTCCTGATGAATTGCGGAATTGCCGACGCCCTCCAGGCGGCAACGCAGGTGCAGCGCATCGCCGCGCAGCGCCTGATTCTGGAGCACGAGATGGGCGAGTTCTTCAAGGTGATCGGTCTGACCAAGGGTGCGCCCTGGGACGCCATCGGCTTCTCGCGTGGTGACAAAACCCACCGTCTGTGAGCCGGCTACTCTCTGGCCGGGAGCCTGGGCGACAGAGGGCCCTGCTCCGTGTCCCTCGCCCTGCGGGCTCCGTCGTTTACCTGGGCAGAACCCTCTGCCGCCCAGGCTCCCAGGACCTGTGCCACCGTAACGACGCGCGCAGCGAATATCCGTTCACCAATTAATTTGCCGGTAGCGCCCGCAGTCTGTGCGTGAGCAGCTATGGAATCCGTAGCAACCGACTGCGCCGCGCGTAAAGCCAGCGCCAGTCGGTCGGCCTGCGGATAAGGCTCCTGCGCCCGGCCCAGGCGTCCTCGCGCATCGCATGCGCAGGCGAGCAGGATGTCGGCAAAACGCCCGGGTTTGCGAAACGCGTCACAGCGCTCCAGTAACCGCACCACCGCTTCAGCACCAAAGTCGCCGCTGCGGTGGATGTTGCCATGCTCCCGGGCCACCACCTGCGCCAGCTCCGCGCACTCGGTGGGCACACGCAAGCGCTGGCACAGGTTCCTCAACAACCTGACGCCGCGTTCTTCATGGTCGATATGGCGTGGCCACTGGTCCGGGGGTGTCGTGCCTTTGCCCAGGTCGTGGGTCAGGCAGGCAAAGCGAATCGCCAAAGACGCGTTGGCGCGCGCCGACGCATCCAGCACCAGCATCACATGCACGCCGGTGTCCACTTCCGGATGGTGCTGTGCGGGCTGCGGTACACCCCAGAGTCGGTCCAGTTCGGGCAAGACCCGTCGCAGTGCACCGCAGTCGCGCAGCACTGCAAACATGCGCGAGGGTTGCGGCTCCATCAGGCCCTTGGCAAGCTCCTGCCAAACGCGCTCTGCCACCAGGTGGTCGGCTTCACCATCCACCACGATGTGCCGCATCAAATCCATGGTTTCAGCTGCCACGCTGAAGTCGGTGAAACGGGCCGCAAAGCGCGCCAGCCGCAGGATACGCACCGGGTCTTCGCGAAAGGCGGGTGTGACGTGGCGCAGGACCTTGTTGGCAATGTCGTTCTGGCCACCATAGGGGTCAATCAAGACCCCCGCGGCATGCCACTTTTTGGCATCAAAAGTGCCATTTACGCCCGCCAGACGTGCGTGAACAGCTATTGAATTGATAGTGAGGTCACGCCGTGCCAGATCCTCTTCCAGCGTCACGTCCGGCGCGGCGTGCACGGCAAAGCCCTGGTAGCCGGGTGCAGTTTTGCGCTCGGTACGGGCAAGCGCATGTTCCTCATGGGTTGTGGGGTGCAGGAACACTGGAAAGTCCCGCCCCACCGGCAGGTAGCCCTGGTCAAGCAAGTCTTGCGGCGTTGCGCCCACCACCACCCAGTCGCGGTCCTGCACCTGCAAACCCATCAGGGCATCGCGCACCGCACCGCCAACCAGGTAGGTTTCCACGTCAATTTGTCCTGGCGAGGTAAGTTAACCACGTCACATAAGTCGGGCGCGGCAATGGTATGGCCACCGTGGAACCGGCTTCGCCGGGCCACTGGTGGCCTCCCCCTCCCGCAGGAGAGGGGGAAGGCGCGAAGCGACTCAGGGGTTGTTTCACCTTTTCAATCGGTACGGTTCTTCAAAGTCCAGAAAATCCTGCTCCGCCAGTGCGTCCTCGACCCAGGCCTTGACACCGGGCAAGGCATAGACCCGGTTGACATAGGCCTCGATGGTGTCGGTGACCGGCAAACCATAGGTACGCAACCGCGTGCAAATGGGTGCGTAGTAGGCATCGGCCACAGTGAATGCGCCAAACAGCATGGGCCCGCCATGCTCCTCCAGCAAGGCGCTCCACATCGCCACCAGGCGTTGCACTTCGTTGCGCACGCCAGCGTTGTCGCGCCAGATCAAGGCGCCAGTGTCAGTAAATCTGGCTTCAATGTTCATCGGGCAGGCGCTGCGCAGTGCAGTGAAGCCACTGTGCATCTCCGCACAGATGCTGCGCGCGCGTGCACGCGCGGCGCGGTCGGCGGGCCACAGCTGCTTTTCGGGAAACTGCTCGGCCACATATTCGGCAATGGCCAGCGTGTCCCAGATGGCCAGGTCGCCATCGACCAGCACCGGTACCTTTCCGACCGGTGTTATGGCGCGCAGGGACTGTTTGAAGGGCGACTGCTCATAGGTCGACGCATCGTTGAAATTGTCAAACCGAAGCAGCGATTCCTCGAACGCAATACCGGCCTGGGTCAACAGCACCCACGGGCGCATGGACCAGGACGAATAGTTTTTGTTGCCGATGAAGAGTTGCATCATGGAAGGTCCTCGGTAAGGAGTGGCACATTGGCGTCGCACGGACCCACGCTGCCCAGGCGCGCCTTCAGTGACTGGGGTTGCCCGGTGATCAGCGCGGCGTAGTTGGTGGTGTTGGAAAGCACTTTTTTGACGTAATCGCGCGTTTCGTTGAACGGAATATTCTCGGCCCAGATGGCCGCCTCGAGTACCGGTGCGCCGCTTTGCCCACGCCAGAGCTGCGGTCGGCCAGGCCCGGCGTTGTAGGCAGCCGCAGCCATGGGCAGTGAGCCGCCAAAGTTGTCCAGCACCAGTTTCAGGTAACCGGTGCCGATGGCGATATTGGTGTCGCGGTCGTTGATATCGCGCGGCTGGAATCCGGAAAGACCAATCTTCTTCGCGGTCCACTTGGCGGTCGCTGGCATCACCTGCATCAGACCCGAGGCCCCAACGCCCGAGCGCGCATCCATGATGAACCGGCTCTCCTGGCGGATCAGCCCGTAGACGTAGGCCGGGTCCAGTCCAATCTGCGCGGTGCGGGCCAGAACCGCCGACTTGAACGGCATGGGAAAGCGCTGCTCGAAGTCCACAGCTGTCTTGGTACGGTCGCTGGTGTTGATGCAGCGGTCCCACACCTCGTGTTGGCAGGCCAGATCGGCGGCGGCGAGCAGGCCGCGGTCATCGAGCCCGCCGCGCTGGTGCAGATTGGTGTGGTAATTCCATTCGCGCACGCCCTCGGGGCGCAGCCCAATGCGAATGGCGTAGAGCGCGCGGGTCAGTCCGGTGTTTTGACGCGCTGCATCCTTTTCAGCGGCAGTCAGGGGTTCAGGACGCGCCGGCACGGTGACCTTCTGTCCCAATTCCTCCAGCGCCAACTGTTCATAGAAGCCGCGCACGCCGGCGATGCCAGTCAGCAGGTGCCGCGCCTGCGTGCGGGTGGCGTCCGTCGGGTCTTGCCGCAGCAGGGCGCGCGCCCTCCAGTACACCCAGGTGGGGTCTGCGCGCAGAGCTTCTGGCATGGCCGCGATGGTCTCCTGCAGCTGCGACCACTTGCCCATGCGCAAGGCGGCACGGGCTTGCCACACCAGGTGGTCCTCGTGCATCTCAGCAGCCTGCCCCTTGGCAAAAAAGCCTGGGGCATCCGGCGACAGCTTCTGCGCGGCGCGTTTGCCGATCACGCCCCAGATCCAGTTGCGCTCCTCCTGCGTGAGCTGCGCTTTCCAGCGCAGTTTCTCGACTTCCACCGCCGCCTCGGCGGGGTCGAGGTAGGCCTGACGGATCAGCGCCAGCGACACAAATTCGCGCGTCTGCGGGCGCAGCGCGGTGAGCTTGTCGCTCAGGTACTTGCCCGGGTTGAGGTAGATCGTGTTGACGGTCTTGGTCCAGCGCTCGTCCAGCATCCCAACCGCCTGGGTGGCGACCCGCAGGCGGTCGCTTTCCATGCCCAGGCGCGCGCGCAGCCAGGCAACGTGGCGGTCGAGCTTTTTGTCATCCAGCAGCTGCTCCGCTGCCGCAGCGCAGCCTTCATCGGCATCCCTGAGCGACAGCCAGGTGTCAGCCACCAGTTTGCTGATGTCTGAACCGTTGGTTTTGTAGTCTGCCAACGCCGTGTAGCAGCGCACCGAACGGTCGTCGTTCATGCGGTACTGGCGCACTTCGCGCTCGAACGCTGTCCAGTCGCGGTTCTTGCCTAGTTGCAGCAGCCATTCGTTGCGCAGCCGGTCTTCCTGGTAGGTGCCGCTGTAACGGGTCAGAAAATCCTGAATTTCTTTGGTGCTGGCTTCGTCCAGGCGCGCAGCCAGATCCCAGTAGGCTGCCCAGGGTTCCAGCGTGTGGCCGCGCACTTGCGCCAGCATGGCAGACAGGCGCTTGCGGTCGCGCTGCTTGAAAGCCTGCGCCATGTCCAGGACGATGCCGTCGGCGGCCGAGGTTTCGGGGCCTGTGGCGCGTGCCCAGGCGTTGGGGGGTAATATCAGTGCGCCCAGCAGGGCGAACGATGTCAGAATGGCTGAAAACTGCATATGGGGATTATGGACAACTCAGACGCACCGAAGACCGCGGCCAAAAAAGCACTGCGCAAGGAATTGCTGGACAACCGCATGAACCTTCCCGACCGGTTGCAGCGCGCCGATCAACTACAGCAGGCCATGCGCATCTGGCTGGTCGGCAGGCCCGACACCGTGGTCGGTGCCTATTGGCCGATCAAGGGTGAATTTGATCCCTTGCCGGCCTTGCATCGCTGGAAAGAGGATGGCGAACTGGTCGACCAGCCGCAATTGCGCCGTATCGGCCTGCCGGTGGTCAACAAAGAGCACAAGACCATGATTTTTCGGGCCTGGTACCCGGGCTGCCCGATGGAGGAGGATGCCTACGGCATTCCCAAACCCAAGGACACGGAGGTTATTGTGCCGACGCTGCTGTTCGTGCCCTGCGTCGGCTATGCCGCTGGAGGCTACCGCCTGGGTTACGGAGGTGGGTTTTATGACCGCATGCTGGGCAGTTTGCAGCCCAGGCCGGTGACGGTGGGGCTGGGATTTGGCGTAGGGTTTTTGCCGGATTTTGAGCCTGAAGCACACGATGTTCCGCTGGACGCCATTCTCAACGAGCACGGTGCGGTCTGGCCGGTGTGAGGGCGGACGGGTCTGTCGCTGCGGCGGCGAAAGTTGACCTTCGTCAATCTGTCGGGCTGGCGTCCCCTCTAGCATGGTGATCTCGCAGGAAATATTAGTACACCATGGCCACCAAGCAAAAGACAACCGCAACCCCAAAATCTGCCCCCAAACCCAAACCCGCACCTGCTCCGACCACGGTGCGCGCCGCAAAGCATGGCGATATCGCGCCGTCCAGACAACCCCGGCGCATCGAAAAGTTTGTTGCCCAGGAGGCGACCCACGCCGCCCAGGCCAAAGCCAGTGCGGCTGCACTGGAGCTGTTGCGTCCGGACGCGACCGGTACTCCCGAGGCGCGGGCCAAGGCGATGCGCTCCTTGCTGGAGGGTGCGTCGGCGGATGACCTGGTTGTGCTGCGCAAGGCATTGCTCGGCCACAGCGCAGAGCCCCCCAAGGGCATCCATCCCGACGACGAACTGAACCCGGACTGGCGCGACGGCGGCTACCCTTATCGCAATCTGATGCGCAGAAGCTCCTATGAAGCGGAGAAATTTCGCTTGCAGGTGGAGTTGCTCAAGTTGCAGGCCTGGGTCAAGGAAACCGGGCAGCGTGTGGTGCTGCTGTTTGAAGGTCGCGATGCTGCAGGTAAAGGGGGCACGATCAAGCGCTTCATGGAGCACCTCAACCCGCGCGGTGCGCGCGTTGTGGCCTTGGAGAAGCCCTCCGACATGGAGCGCGGGCAGTGGTATTTCCAGCGCTATGTGGGGCATCTGCCCACCCGCGGCGAAATAGTCATGTTTGACCGCAGCTGGTACAACCGCGCGGGTGTCGAACGGGTGATGGGTTTTTGTTCTGACGATGAATACGCCGAGTTCATGCGCCAGACGCCCGACTTTGAGCGCAACCTGGTGCGCAGCGGCGTGCACCTCATCAAGTTCTGGTTCAGCGTGAGCCGCAAGGAACAGCGCCGCCGCTTCAAGGAGCGTGAAAGCCACCCGCTCAAGCAGTGGAAGCTTAGCCCGGTGGATTTGGCGTCACTGGATAAATGGGAAGACTACACCCGTGCCAAGGAGAATATGTTCTTTGAGACCGATACCGCTGACTCCCCCTGGACCGTGATCAAGAGCGACTGTAAAAAACGCGCGCGGCTCAATGCGATGCGCTACGTCCTGCATAAGCTGCCGTATACGACCAAGGATATTGAGCGCGTTGGCAAGCTTGATCCTCTGATTGTGGGGCGCGCCCACGTGGTCTACGAGCGCGGAGAGCAGCCCAACGCCATTCTTTAGCGCCACTAACTTTTGCGCGGCTATCCAGGCAACTGCGAACGCAGATCCGCTGCGTAGGACTTCAATGTTTCCGCCAACTGGGCGCGTTGCCGGGGTTGCATGCTGTTGTGCAAAGCTGCGAAGTTGCTGCAACCCTGCTGGGTAAGCAGTGTCTGGTATTTTTGGTAGTTGGCGTCGGGGGAGGCATACGAGCGTTGTAAGAGCGAGGTGATCGTCGATGCAACCTGGTCTGCGCCAACCGAACCCGAGCGAATCTGCGCCAGGATGGCCAGCGTATCCTGGTGCCGGCGCAGACTTTCGCGCGACTGGATGGAGGGATCGAACGCGGAGGTGGTCATCTGGATGCGCAATAACTCCACTTGTTCCGGGCGCAATTTGCCGTAAAACGACTCCGTGCGGTCTACTGCCTTGTTGATGCGCCGCTCCATGCGCTCGGCCGTGGTGCCGTCCTGGTAGTCGCGTTGCCAATCGGCGCGGCGTTTGGCGAGTTCGCGCTCGAGGTGCTTGATCTGTGCCTCGCGCAGACCGGGCGCGACCGCCACTACCGTGGGCACCATGTGCTGCAAAGTGGTCTGGTATCGGATTTGCAAATCATTTGCCAACTGGCATACAGCCTCTGGGGTGGTGGGCTCCAGGGCACGGGCATGCAGTTTGTCCAACTGTGCCAATAGCAGTGGCAGTTCTTCTTTGCGATGCCATTCATGGGCACGTTGCAGACCGGAGCGCACTGTGCTGGCCTGTTCCGACTCAAAATCAAAGTAACCATCAATCCACCAAAACGCAAGACGGGGAGCGTTGCTGTATGCCAAACGCACCGTGCCGCAGCCTCCGAGCAGAAGGCTCGCCAGCAGAGTACCGATAATAAGCGCCCAGTGGCCGTGACAATAGGGCTGATGGCGTGGGGCTGAACGTACAAATAAGGACATCGGGCTATGACGAGTGCATTGACACAAGAGGTTGCGACCGCGGGGCCGCCCATCGATGTGGTCATTATGGCGGCGGGCAAGGGAACGCGCATGAAGAGCCGCCTTCCCAAGGTGTTGCACCAACTTGCGGGACGCGCGCTCCTGGCCCATGTGCTGGACACGGCCAAGGCCTTGCAGGCGCGCAATGTGGTGGTGATCACCGGACATGGTGCTATCGAAGTAGAAGCGCACTGCGAAAGTAACGCGGGCGTTCTGGCCCCATTGACACTGAACTTTGTGCGCCAGGAACCACAGCTCGGCACCGGGCATGCTGTGCAACAGGCGCTGCCCAAACTGGCCGATGACGGGGTCGTGGTCGTGCTGTCGGGCGATGTGCCCTTAACCCGGCCCGCCACACTGTTTCACCTGATCTCGGCCAGTGCCGGTCAGCATTTGGCCCTGTTGACGCTGGAGATGACGGACCCCACCGGCTACGGGCGCATTGTGCGGGCTGGCGAGCAGGCCAACGGCCCGGTCCAGTCCATTGTGGAGCAGAAAGACGCCTCGCTGGACGAGCGCAGCATTACCGAAATTTACAGCGGCATCATGGCTGTGCCGGCGGTACACCTCAAGCGCTGGCTGGCGCGCCTGGACAACCGCAACGCGCAGGGTGAGTTTTATCTGACGGACATTGTGAAATTTGCAGTGGCCGATGGGGTTGCTGTTGTGGCGCACAAGATCGACGATGCAGTGCAAGTGGCGGGCGTCAATAGCCCAGTGCAACTCGCCGAGCTTGAGCGCGCCCAACAGTTGCGCCAGGCGCACCGGTTGATGGAAGAGGGCGTGCGCCTGGCGGACCCGGGCCGATTGGATGTGCGGGGAGACCTGCTGTGCGCGCAGGATGTCAGTATCGATGTCAATTGCGTGTTCATGGGTAAGGTCAATCTGGGCGAAGGTGTCTCTATCGGTGCCCACTGCGTCATTGCCAATGCGGTCATCGAGGCGGGGGCGGTTATTCATCCCTTTACCCATATTGATGGCGAGAATGTGGGCGTTACCGTGGGCAAGGGCGCTCTGGTGGGGCCGTTTGCCCGATTGCGGCCCGGGGCAACGCTGGGTGCCCAAGTGCACATTGGCAATTTTGTGGAGGTCAAAAACTCGACATTGGCTGCAGGTGCAAAGGCCAACCATCTGGCCTACCTTGGAGATGCGACAGTGGGTGAGCGCGTCAACTATGGTGCTGGCAGCATCACGGCCAACTACGATGGTGCCAACAAGCACCGCACCACCATCGGGGCCGATGTCCATGTTGGCAGCAACTGTGTGCTGGTCGCACCGGTCACCCTGGGTGAAGGCGGCACCATTGGTGGTGGGTCAACCATTACCAAGGACACCCCGGCGGGTGCATTGACTGTGGCGCGAGGCAAGCAGGTCAGCATCGCCAATTGGTCGCGACCCAAGAAGACGCCCAAGGTCTGACCGGGTAGCGAAAGGTTAAAGCCCATGGAAGCATCCTCTGCGGATCGCATTGCTGCGCTGGAGGCAGAACTTGCTGCCGTGCGCGCCGAGATGCAGCAATTTACCTATACCGTCTCCCACGATTTGCGCGCCCCATTGCGCCATATCACGTCGTTTGCCCAGTTGGTGCAAGAGGATGCGGGGCCGCTGCTCACCTCGGAAGTGCAGGGTTTTCTTGCCACCATGACCGACTCGGCACGCCATATGGGCGTTCTGCTGGATGGCTTGCTGGAGATTTCACGTATCGGGTCCATGCCGATTCACCTCACTGCGGTGGATCCTCTGCCACTGATACGGGATATCTGCGCCGAGTTGACCTCAAAGTATCCGTTGCGGGGTTTGGAGTGGCACCTGCCCGGGGAATTGCCGGCAGTGCAGGCGGACGCGGGCTTGCTGCGACTCGTGCTGAGCCATATTCTTGGAAATGCTGCCAAGTTCACCGCGAACAGGTCTGTGGGTGTAGTGGAAGTGACCGGGCACCAGGCCGCGGAAAACGCTGGGGCATTGGAGTTGGAGGTCGCGGACAACGGGGTCGGCTTTAACCCGGCGCTGCAGGACGGGTTGTTCAAGGTGTTTGGCCGTTTGCACAGTGCGCGCGAGTTCGAAGGGGTCGGTATCGGATTGGTGTTGTCGCGCAAGGCGCTGCTACGGCTCCATGGTGCAGTTACTATCAGTGCGGTTCACAACAGCAGTTGCCAGGTTCGGATTCTGCTACCCCTGGCACCAGGAGGCTGATATCCCGCTGTAGCGCTACTTGCCAGGGTCCTCGATGTTGTCCGCGTACAACAAACCCCGGCCATTCACGGCGTCATTGGCGGGTTTTCGGCGAATCCCTATAAAATTCTAATCCGTATTAACCCTTAGGAACAAACCCCATGAAAAAAGCACTCACCATTGCAGCTCTGCTCGGCTTGGCCGGCGCTGCCCAAGCGCAAGTCACTATTTACGGTTTGATTGACGTTAGCTACGGTGCCAACAAAGTCGAAGTGAACGGCGGCAGCACGGCGCATGACGCCATCCATTTTGGTACTGGCTCGCAAGGTAACTCTACCAGCCGCATTGGCTTCAAGGGCGCTAGCGACGTTGGCTCGGGCATGAAGGTGAACTTCCAGTTGGAAGGCGGCATCGCGCGTGATGGTGGCAAGATTGGTTTCGACCGCCAAATGTGGGCTGGCGTATCCGGCGGATTTGGTGAAATTCGTGCCGGCCGCCAAGATTCCGTGTTGTTCCAGTCGCTGGCTGGTTTTGACGACAATGGCGCAGCCAATGACACGTTTGTAGGTAATTACAACGGTGTACCAATTGCCGGGCGTTTCACGACCCAACTGGCCCAGTACATTTCTCCTTCATTTAGCGGGTTGACCGTGCGCGCCGGCTTTACGCCTGAAGGCAATTTCAAGGACAACACCGACGCAGTCACGACCGCCAAAACCAAAGACAATCAGGCAATCTTTGCTGTGGCCGCCAACTACAGTGCTGGTCCCTTCTCCGCCGCGTTGGCGTATGAAAGCAAGGGCGATAGCGGCGGCAAGGATCTGATCGTGGCAGCTGGTAGCTATGATCTCGGTGTTGCCAAGGTCAACGCTGTTTACGCTGACGGTGGCCAAAACCAAAAGGGCTACAAGGTGGGTGTTTCTGCTCCTTTGGCCGGTGCAACGGTTGGTGTGGCATATAGCCAGAACGCCGATACCAAGAATTCCGGTACGGAATTCTTTGCCAACAAGGAAGTGTTAAAGAACACCTATGCTTACGTGGATGTCGGCACTTTCCATCGCGATACAGCGAGTGCGGACGCGACCGTCTTCAGCAGAGCTAAGGGTGACTACCAGATCTATTCTGTGGGCATGATGTTCGTGTTCTAAACCAATTTTTCTTGCAGGTTTCGGCCTGATCACTGAAAACAAGAGCCTGCACGGCGCGAGTCGTGCAGGCTCTTCAGTTTGGAGCTCCTTGCCAGAGCTTGTACCAGTCAATTCTCAGCCGAGTGGTAGCTCTGCGCCAAATTTGCTGCGCTTGATGCTAAAAAAGGTCTTGACGTTGCGCACGTTGGTGTTGCTGGTGAAAAGTCGCTGGGTCAACTCCAGGTAGCCGGTCATCTGTGCAGCGTGGATGATCAAGATGAAATCAGGGCCTGGAGACACGCGATAGCACTGCTGGACCAAGGGTTCGCTGGCGGCACTTCTTTCAAACTGCGCCCAGGTTGCGGCGTCCTGGCGGTCAAGCGTCACTTCGGTGATCGCGGTCAGTCCTTGCCCGGCGATGGCGGCGAGTTTTTCCGGGTTCAGTATTGCCAGTTGACACTCGATGATGCCGGCGAGTCGCATACGTTTGATGCGTCGCAAGCAGGTGGGTGGCGATATGTGTACCAACTTGGCCAATGCCTGGTTGGTCATGCTCGCATCTGTTTGCAGGAGTTTCAGGAGCTGGATGTCGACGGCATCAATAGATATTTGTTCCATAATAGTTCGTGTTGTGAATGATTAGTTCACCAATGATGCGGTATGAAATATTAATTCAGAAGTAATTTAACTTTTAGCAAATATTTTTGTTCGAAAGTCCTACTATCGCTCATGTTGTCGAAATATTGGGGAGCGGGGTATGTGTGGCATTGTCGCGGGGGTATCGGGGCGTAATGTGGTTCCCGTATTGGTGCAGGGCTTGGCGCGGTTGGAATACCGTGGCTATGACTCTTGCGGGGTGGCCGTCTATGTACAGGGTCCGGACCCCGCAGCATCGGGTCTGCGTCGCGCACGCAGTACCTCACGGGTGGCTGAACTGGCGATCCAACTCGAAGCTTCAGGTACGTCGGCTGGATCCGACCGTCTGGAAGGGTCTCTGGGCATTGCGCATACCCGGTGGGCCACGCACGGTGCACCATCCGTCGGCAACGCGCACCCTCACTTCAGCCATGGCCCGGGACCAGACGGCTCCCAACGTCCCGGACGGGTGGCCTTGGTTCACAACGGCATTATCGAGAACCACGACGAGCTGCGCGCACGATTGCAGGCCCGTGGCTATGTGTTTACCAGCCAGACCGATACCGAGGTGATAGCGCACCTGGTGGACAGCCTGTACGACGGCGACTTGTTTGACGCTGTCAAGGCAGCAGTGCTGCAGTTGCATGGTGCTTTTGCTATTGCCGTCTTCTGCAAGGATGAACCGCAGCGCCTGGTGGGAGCACGCGCAGGGTCACCGCTGGTGCTGGGTGTGGGGCACGATGGGCAGGAGTACTTTCTGGCCAGCGATGCGATGGCACTGGCGGGCGTGACCGACCAGATCGTGTACCTTGAAGAGGGAGACCTGGTCGATGTGCAGCTAGGCAAATACTGGATCGTTGACAAGGCGCAGAAGGCGGTCGCAGCGCCGCAGCGCCCGGTGCGAACCGTGCACGCGCACAGTGGAGCGGCAGAGCTCGGCCCGTACCGCCACTACATGCAGAAAGAGATTTTTGAGCAGCCACGTGCCATCGCCGATACGCTGGAAGGTATTGAGGGCATTGTCCCGGAACTGTTTGACCAACAAATGAACCACGCGCCTGGTTCCAATGCGGCACGGGTATTTGCCAAGATTGACTCAGTGCTCATTCTGGCGTGTGGCACCAGTTATTACAGTGGCTGTACTGCAAAATACTGGCTGGAAAGTATCGCCAGGGTGCCGACCCAGGTGGAGGTGGCCAGCGAATACCGTTACCGCGATTCGGTACCCAATCCCCAGACACTGGTTGTCACGATCTCACAGTCCGGTGAAACGGCCGACACCTTGGCAGCGCTGCGTCATGCGCAGGCACAGGGCATGGACCACACCCTTACCATTTGCAATGTGGCAACCAGCGCGATGGTGCGCGAGTGCAGCCTGGCCTATGTGACGCGTGCAGGGGTCGAGATTGGAGTGGCTTCGACCAAAGCATTTACAACACAATTGGCGGGGCTGTTTCTGCTGACTCTTGCGTTGGCGCAGGCCAAAGGACGCCTCAGTGAAGAGCAAGAACAGCAGCATCTCAAGGCCATGCGGCACTTGCCAGCGGCCCTGCAAGCAGTGTTGGCGTTGGAGCCGCAGATCATCGGCTGGTCCGAGGATTTCGCAAAGAAGGAAAATGCACTCTTTTTGGGACGTGGTTTGCACTACCCGATTGCCATGGAAGGTGCTCTGAAGCTCAAGGAAATTACTTACATTCATGCGGAGGCGTATGCTGCAGGAGAACTCAAGCATGGTCCGCTGGCACTTGTCACCAGCGAGATGCCGGTGGTGACGGTGGCACCAAACGATGCATTGCTGGAAAAGCTCAAGAGCAATCTGCATGAAGTGCGTGCCCGCGGCGGTGTGCTGTATGTGCTGGCTGATGCAGATACGCGCATCGAGAGCGCACAGGATATGCATGTGATTCGGATGCCGGAGCATTACGGCGCTCTTTCGCCACTGCTGCATGTGGTGCCACTGCAATTGTTGGCGTATCACACGGCATGTGCGCGCGGCACCGATGTCGACAAGCCACGCAATTTGGCCAAGAGTGTCACAGTGGAGTAGGTGTCCAAAGGATGCAGTTGATCTACGGTTTGTTACTGGCGGCGTTGTGCTGGATGCCTTGTCGTGCCATTGCAGACGAAATTGCGCCACGGGAGGCCGAAGCACAGTCTGCAGGTGAGGTTGCAGCGTTCGAGCTGGAGATTGAGGCTTCTGACACGATTCGACAATTGCTGCAAAAGCACCTTGACCTGGTTCGTTTTCGATCGCTGACCGATCTCACTGAGCTCGAACTGTCACGTTTGGTGGCAGAGGCTCCCAAAAATATACGTGGCCTGCTGTCGACAATGGGCTACTTTGCGCCCGCGGTCCACGTAGAAATCCACCCCAAGACAGGCAGCGCACGCGCGCCCACCGTGCGTATTCGGGTGGAATCAGGCGAGCCTACACGCGTTGTACAGGTCAGCATTGCCTTGACGGATGCATCGGCAGCAAACCCACAGGCCGTTGCCCGCAGGCAGGAAATCGAAGACCAGTGGATGATGGGCGCAGGTACTATCTTTACCCAGGACCTTTGGAGCAACGCCAAGCAACAGGCGATGCGCCAACTCCTGTCCAGCCAGTTCCCCGCAGGGCGTATTGCATCCAGCGACGTGGCGATTGAACCCCAAGGTGCTTTCGTCAAGTTGGTGCTTGATCCTGGCGATATCTTTGTTGTCGGCGATCTCGTTGTGCGCGGAGCGCACCGCTATGGCATCGATCTGGTCAAGCGACTTTCACGACTGTCGGCAGGACAGGTCTACGATCATGATGCCCTGGTACAGGCACAGCAGCACTTGCTCGACAGTGGTTACTTCGACTCCGTACAGGTGACACTCGATCTGAACGGTGATGCACGCGCGGCACCGGTACAGGTAGTGGTCACCGAAGTACCGCTGCAGAAGTTGGTTCTTGGCATTGGAGCCAGTACCGATGGCGGTGCCCGACTGTCTGCCACCCATACCCATCACCTGGTTCCCATGATCGACTGGCATGCGGTAACCAAAGTGGCACTGGACCGAAACACCAAGTCCGTGGGAAGTGAGCTCACCTCGCAGCCAGATGCAAGCCGGTGGCAATGGGCCGGTTCGTTTGAATTTCAGACCGAACGGTTGGGGTCGTTTGATGTAGAGAGTCAGCGATTTCGGGCCGGCAGAGGTCAAACCGGATCACGTTTTGACCAGAATTACTACCTGCAATACGACCGGGCACAGGCGGCGACCACCCAGCTGCTGGAGACGCTGGTGGTGGAGTCGCTGAGTTTCAACTCGGCATTCACCCTGCGCCGCTTTGACAGTGTGCCGTTTCCATCGAGCGGCTGGGGCCTCGGCCTGGAGCTAGGGGGAGGCTCCACCATCGGCTCCACAAGCGAGCCGTATGGGCGCGTCATGGCCCGTGCACAGGCTTATGTTCCCTTGGGTGATCGGTCTTTGGCTGCCACGGGCCGCGCTCGATACGGACGGGTGGCGTTGCGAACCCAGCTCGGAGCCGTGATTGCGCGGGAAGATGTCAGCATTCCCAGCACCCAACTTTTCGTGACCGGTGGCGACACCACTGTGCGTGGCTTTAGCCGGGGGGAGATCGGTCAGGATCTTCCCGGGACGCTGGTCACGGCCGGGCGGTACTTGGCGGTTGCAAGCGCCGAGTGGCAGCGCCCCATTGTTGTTGATGGTGTGCCGAGTCAATGGGAGAGTGCCGTGTTCATCGATAGCGGCGCGGTAGCCAACACACCTGCTGAACTTAAGCCCCGGGTAGGTGTGGGTGCGGGTGTTCGCTGGAAGACTCCTGTCGGACCGCTACAGCTGGACGTGGCATACGGCATGCCGCGCGGCCACCTGCATCTGCATATGAACCTGGGCTTTACGTTTTGATGCGGCGCGTTCTGTCATGGCCCGGGCGTCTGGGCGTGGTTGCGCTGTTGTTGGGCGCACTGTGTACTGCGCTGTGGTGGTGGGGCGGTCGGGCATCGTCGCTGCAAAGTGTCTTGGAGATCGTTCATTACTTTTTGCCCCAGTCACAGCGCTTGGAGTTCAATCGGGTATCAGGCAGTGTGTGGCACGGTGGAAAAATTGCACAGCTGCGCTGGAGCGATGCGAAGCTGCAAGTAGAAGCGCACGACCTGGACGTGCAATGGGATTTGACTGGCGTGCTGCAGCAAAAACTGCTTGTGCCTCGGCTTTCGATGGCGTTGTTGCGCATCGACGATCAGCGTCCGGCCTCGCCGGTGGTGGTGCCAACGGATGCGCAATTGCCGTTGCAGCTGGATGTGCACTGGGATGTTGGTGCGCTGGTGTGGGGGCCATCACCCACCGTGCGCGCCGAGCGTTTGCGCGGGCACTATGCCTTTGACGGTGCGCGCCACCGCGTGGAGGTGCGCGAGGTGAGCGTGGCGGCCGGATCCTACCAGTTGAAAGCTGATCTGCAGGCGCAAAGTCCAATGGCACTACACGCCGAAGTCAGTGGTATGGTTTTGACCAAGCCCACACCCACTGGCAAACCCTTGCGTGTAGATGCCACCGCCATCGTCAGTGGTGCGCTGGGTTCGGTCGATGCCTCACTGGATTTGCAGATACGGCTGCATCCGGAAACGTCAGCAAACTCCAGCGACGCGATGCAGGGTGAACTTCAGGCGCAGGTTGCCCCCTGGCGTGCACCTTGGGTTACTACCGCGAAGGCGCAGTGGCGTTCGCTCGACTTGGCAGCACTTTGGCCGCAGGCTCCGGTGACGCTGATGGATGGAGCAGCAGAAGTTGCACCGCAGGGTGCTGGATGGCACGGTTCTGTGACCGGTGTCAACCGGCGCAGTGGACCTTGGACAGATCAACGACTGCCGATCCAGCATGTGAATGCGCGCGTTTCGTTGCTTGAGGGTGAATGGAGCATCGAGTCGTTGCGTGCCAGTGTGGGGGCGGGTCAGATCGAAGCACAGGCGCGCTATCGCAGCGGGGCTGATTGGCGGGGCAATGCGACGCTGACGGGCGTAAATCCGGCTGCCATCGACCCGCGCTGGGAGGCGGTTCCTGTGGATGGTGAACTTGTCGCACGGCAGACATCCGCGGGCATTCACTTTGATGCGCAACTGCACTCCCGTGCCCAAGGCCAGCCAACCCGTGTTGCCAAGTTTGCCAAGGGTTTGCAGTTTCAGCAGCTGCAAGCTCAGGGCTTCTGGGCACAACCTGCGTTGCGAATCGACAGCTTGCGACTCACATTGAGTGACGCGCAGCTCAATGCCAAGGTACTGATCGACACCGACCAATGGTCAGGTTCGGGAACAGTCGATGGCACGTTGCCTGGGGCACAGTGGCATGCGACGGGTGATCTGTCACCAACGGCGGGCCTGGGCGAGGCGCAGCTTGCGGTTGCCGATGTGGAGAAGGCTTCGGCATGGGTCCAGCGCTTTGGTGTGGGCGCAAGCGGGTGGGGAAGTCGGTCCATGCAAGGCACGGTCAAGGCGGCTGTGCGCTGGGCCGGGGGGTGGAAGGAATTCGGCGAGGGCATGGATCTGCACGCCCATGTCGATGTGCCAAGCCTGCAGTTGGGCAGCGATCCAACCGGCCGTGCGCCATGGCGGGTCAAGGACTTGCACGCTTCAGTGGGTGGACGTCCTTCGGCACTGTCGGTGACGGTGTCCGGTCTTGCCGAGCAAAACGCCATGGACTATGGCCTCAAGTCCAGCGGCGTGGCCCGCCGTACAGCGCCAGGGCAGTGGGACGGTCAACTGCAACTGTTGGAGCTCAGCGCATGGGATCAGGCCGCAAAAGAGCGGTGGCTGCTGCAATTGGAAAGCCCGACCGATGTGCGCTGGAGACGTGACCTCGTGGTGCAAACTTTGACCTTGGCACAAGGTACCGCCAGGGTGACCGGGCCCGCTGCTGGTGCAGTGCGACTGGCGTGGATGCCGGCCAGTTGGTCACAACGTGCGCAGGTGGTCAACGGCACCGTGGGCCCATCGACTCAATGGGACACACAGGGGCAGATCAGTGAGTTGCCGCTCGAGTGGTTAACGCACGCTGCCGGTCACGGTGGGCTCAAGCAGGGTTTGGTGGGTGATCTTGTTTTTGGTGGGTCGTGGTCGGCTTCGGGCCTGGACAAGTCACTGACTATCCAAGCGCTTCTTCGCAGGACGCGTGGAGATCTGCAAGTCAATGCCGATGATGCCAATCCAAACCTTGCCGCAGGTGTACGGCAAGCGCAGATCAGTCTGCGCGTTGTCGATGCACGGACTGATGTTGAAATGCTTTGGAGCAGCGACAATGCCGGCACACTCCAGGCCAGCGGCAGTACCCGCTTGAACTTCTCGGATGGAGGCTGGGGGTGGCGGTCTGATGCGCCGCTTCAGGGCCAGCTGCGCGCGAGCTTGCCGCGGTTGGGTGGCTGGTCGATGCTGGCACCACCCGGGTGGCGTTTGCGCGGCACCCTGGACGCCCGCGCGGAACTGTCCGGCACGCGGCAGACCCCGGTCTGGAACGGAACGCTCACGGCCAAGGAACTCTCGGTGCGCTCGGTCGTGGACGGTATCGATTTCAACAAAGGCTCGATGCGCCTTGAACTCACCGGTGATGGTCTGGAGATCGCTGATTTCAATCTGCAGGGAGTCAGCGGTGGTGGCACCAATGGGGGTACTTTGTCTCTGACGGGTGCCGTTCGTTGGCCTGCAAGTGCCAATGCTGCCCAGCACGCTGCCCACTGGAGCATGGACGTACTAGCCACAGCGAAGTCCCTGCGCGTGAGCGCCCGTGCAGATCGCCGGCTCATCGTGTCGGGGTCCATAGGGGCGCGCTTGGATTCCAGTCGCCTGGTTATCGATGGCGCGCTCGCTGCAGACCAGGGTGCCTTCACACTGGCGCAGGATACGGTGCCGGTGCTGGACAGCGATGTGCGTATCGGCAAAGGTGTCGCTGTGCAGGGTTCAGCACAAACCGAATCCAGTCGGGGCGGGTTTGTGCTGGCAAAGTCCATCGACCCTCGTGTGCACGTCACGCTGGATCTCGGGCCGCAATTTCAGGTAGAGGGTTATGGGCTGCGGTCCCGTCTGGAGGGCAAGCTCGTCCTCAGCACGGTCACGCAGAATCTTCAGCCGAGGCTGCACGGCGAAATCCAAACCGTCGACGGTAGCTACAAGGCTTATGGTCAACAACTGGACATCGAGGCAGGCGTAGTGCGCTTCGCCGGGCCGTTTGACAACCCGACATTGGATATTCTGGCCATCCGTCCCAACCTGACCCAGCGCGTGGGTGTGCAAATCATCGGCACTGCCCTCGTGCCCTCGGTGCGGCTGTACGCCGAGCCCGAGTTACCAGACGCGGAGAAGCTTTCGTGGCTGGTGGTGGGACACGCCAATGCCGACGGCAGTGCACAAATGGCGTTGGTGCAGCAGGCAGCAATGGCGGCCATGTCGACCAGCGGGCAGCCCTGGTCGACCAATCTGGCCAATAGCCTGGGACTGGATGAAATCTCAGTGAGCGGATTGGGCACCAACAACGAAAGCGCTGCCAGCGCAGGTGCAACGCTGCGTATCGGCAAGCGCATTGCCGGCAACTTCTACGTGGCCTATGAACGCAGTGTGGCCGGGGCCTACGGCACGTTCTCCATTTTTTATGACTTGTCCAAACATCTCACGTTGCGGGGCCAGACCGGTGAACAAAGCGCGGCCGACCTGATTTACACCACGCGCTACGATTAGTGTGTCGGGTTTTGGCCAGCCAACCCCAGTCCCAGGGATAAACGCACCACGTCGGTGCAAATGGGGTCATTGCGGCGATTTTTTGGAAGAAATTGCAGATAATTTAGAAATAGGCCTAAATAAGCCGCTAAATCTGCCGTTAAGAAACGTACGTCAAGGAAGAAAAGCCACTGGAGGGGCCAAAAGCCCACGAAAAATGCAATTGCCTTCAATAGATCGATCACCAAATATGCGCCCCGTCGGCGCAGATTTGGCTTCGTCTGGGGCAAACAGGGTGATTCCGGTGGCTCCGGTCAATTCTTCAGCACACGCTGTGGCGCCCGCTACGCTGACGCCTAGTGTGATCAACATGGTCAATCCGGCGCTCAAGACCAACGAGGGAGAGCCCGTCTATACCAGCGTTTCGGACCCGGGAAAACGCGGCTCTGAAGCAGCGACTGCCAAGAAAGACTGGACAATCCATCGGCCGGCACCTGAGAAGGTCGAAGACCCACTGCCGAAACCGTTGTCGCAAGTGCTGATGGAGCACATCAAGACACTGTGGACGGCCAGTGCCAGCGCCATACAGTTGGAGCAGGTGAAAGACCAGTTGAAGCCGCCGCAAGCCCCTGTCGCGTCCGAGATGCCAGGCCTGTTGGCCAAAGAGGCCCTGACCTACGCGCCCAACAAGATCAGGAAGACTGAGAACATCTGATCGGCCCAATTGCCCGGGTCTGTCTGCGCTTCTTTGCCGTTCCACGGCGCTGGTGCTCCTCTACACTCCCATGTATTTCTTGCCGCACCTCGGTTAGACGGTGCGCGCCAACTTGAGACTGGGATGCCATGAAAGCCACTTGCGTCAGATTCGCTGCTGTTTGCGCTATTGCGTTGCTCACTGCCTGTGGCGGTGGTAGCAGTGGCGGTACGACCTCCGCCACTACGACCACACCGGCTGAGCCGATTCTCCAGTCTATTGCGCTGTCGCCAGTGAATCCGACAATTCCGGTCGGAACTTCGCTGCAGCTGGTGGCAACCGGAACCTATACCGATGGGTCCACGAAAGCGCTCACCACCGGACTGATCTGGTCGACCGCTGGGGGCCACTCCTCCATGTTCACCGGGGGTCTGGTGAAGGGCGTCTCGATGGGCAGTGACCTGGTAACTGCAACATTAGGTGTTGTGTCTGGTTCGACGGCCTTGACCGTCAAGGGTCCGTACATCATTCCCGCGGCGGGGGGCAACATCGTCGCGGCGGGTGGCAGCCACACGGTGGTGCGCAAGGCGGATGGAACCCTGGCAGGCTTTGGCTCCAACCACTCCGGACAATTGGGGGATGGCACTGCGGTGGATCGTGTCATTCCCACCGCTACCGTGGATGCATCCAACCTCTGGACCAGTTTGTCAGCTGGCGATTTTTATACGCTGGCGCTACGTTCTGACGGCTCGATTTGGGGCTGGGGGCTGAACCAGAATGGACAAATCGGCGACAAGTCAGTAGTCGACAAACTGGCACCAACGCAGATCGGAACCGACAAGAAGTGGACGGTGATTTCAGCGGGCAAGGCCCATTCGGTTGGCGTGAAAAGCGATGGCACCCTGTGGTCTTGGGGGCGCAACTTTGATGGCCAACTCGGCGATGCGACTGCGGTCGACAAAACCGCCCCGATCCAGGTGCTGATGACCCCGGCCACCGCGGGCTCCACCACGACGGCAACGGCCACCGCCGCCGACAAAATCTGGGCGTTGGCGGGCGCCGGTTCCAACTACACCGTTGGAGTCAAGACCGATAACACCGTCTACACCTGGGGTGGTAATGAGCGAGGGCAACTGGGCATGGGTGCCACGGTTTCGCAGCCGATCAACTGGCCGGTCAAGCTCACGGTTCTGAACGCGGATTTCAAAGCACTCAGCATTTCGGTGGGAAACCTGCACGTGCTGGTAATTCGCCCGGATGGAGTCCTGTACGCCTGGGGTGCCAATGAGAAGGGGCAGTTGGGCATCGGCAAGGTGGGTGATGAAAAGCTGCCGGTGCAGGTAAATAACCATACCGACTGGAAGATGGTCTCTGCGGGAGGGTTCCATAGTCTGGCGGTCAAGGTTGGCGGCACGCTCTGGTCCTGGGGTGCCAACAGCAACGGGCAATTGGGTGTCGGCACGACGAACGATTCCCTCCTGCCCGTGCAGGTCGGGCTGTCGCGCGACTGGGTGGCGGTGTACGCAGGCAAAGAACATTCCTTTGCCCTCAAGTCTGACGGTACCTTGTGGGGCTGGGGCCGCAACTACGAAGGGCAACAGGGCAATGGCACCATGACCGAGAAACCGGTGCTGGTACCCACCCAGCTACCCTGAATCAGGCACCTGTACTGGGTGTGCCATTGCGTACCCCACTGGCCACATGGCCGGCAGGTACATGGCGGGCGGCGGATTCAATGTGGCCGGTCTGGTCGTCAAAAAAGAAGTCGGGCTCGAACTCTCTCAGAAACTCGCCCTTGTCCAGGCCACCGAGGAACATGGCCTCGTCGATTTCAATGTTCCAGTTCATCAGGGTTCGAATGGCGCGCTCGTGTGCCGGGGCACTGCGCGCGGTCACCAGCGCGGTGCGGATGCGCATGGCCGGACTCGCCGCCTTTTGCAGTTGGTGCAGCGCCACCAGCAGGGGCTTGAAGGGCCCGTCCGGCAAGGGTAGATCAGCCTTATCGATCTCGTGCTGCTGGAAGGCGCTCAAACCTTGTGCCTGATAAATACGCTCAGCCTCGTCACTGAAAAGTACGGCGTCCCCGTCAAAGGCGATGCGCACTTCATGCGGATGGGCATCACTGGCGTGTGCTGACTGCGGGTAGACCTGCGCTGCTGGCACGCCGACTGCCAGTGCAGCGCGCACATCGCTGAGGTGGGTGCTGAGAAACAGGTTGGCACGTAAGGGCTTGAGGTAACGCCACGGCGCCTGCCCCCGGGTGAATGAGCAGCGGATGATGGGCAGTGCGTAATGCGCTGCCGACTTCATGACCCGCAGGCCACTGACCGGGTCATTACGCGACAGGATCACCACTTCCACTCGCTGCTCGGAGGATGTTTCGCCGCTGGGCCGCCCCGAGGCGTGGACTTGGGGTTTTGCCAAATGCGCCCCCTCGGGGGGCAGAGAGCCACATGCAATGGGCGAACGTGGGGGCACCGCGTTGAAGGCCAATAGCTTTTTGACCAATGAAAAGGCGACCCCCGGTTTCGCAGGCATCTCCAGCCGCTCCTGCTGCAAGCGCATATAGGCCGTGTCATCGGCCTGCTCAAAGACCTGGTTTTCTTCCTCAAAGTCAAACAGCGCCCTCGACGAAATCGCCACCACCAGTTTGCCGTCCAGAGAAACTCCCATCTCACTTGACCAATTGGTTGAGCTGAATTATGGGCATGAGAACGGCCAAAACGATGAGCATCACGACCAAGCCCATGGTGACGATCAATAGCGGCTCGAGCAGCGTCGCGAGTTGCAGGGCACGGCGCTGCACTTCGTCTCCGAGCTGTTTTGCGGCGCGGTCCAGCATCGCAGGCAGTTGGCCGGTCTGCTCGCCCAGGCGTGCGAACATTCCCAGCAGACCCGGAAAGCGCTTCTTCTGCGACAGCGCCACGGCCAGCGGTGCACCTTCACGCACCTGCACCAGGGCGTCCAGCGCATCAGTGCGCATGGCGCGGTTGGACAGGGTGTCTGCCGCGGCTTGCAGCGCCTTGAGGATAGGCACGCCAGCACCCGCGAGCATCGCCAGCGTGCTGGCAAAGCGGGCACCGTTGTAGCCGCGCGCCAATTTTCCCAGCACCGGCAAGGTCAGCCACACAGCATCAAAATTTTCACGAAAAGCGGCCCTGGACCACGCCAGACGTGCGCCAATAGCTCCCAAAATGAGAGCAATTACCATGAGCCACCCCTGGTTGCGCACAAAGTTGCCCAGTGCCAGCATGATGACGGTGAGCACCGGCAGCGCCCGCTTGCTGCCGGCAAACACCTGTGCCACCTGCGGCACCACGTAGGCCAGCAAAAAGGTGACAATCACCACCGCCACCAGCGTCACGATGGCCGGATACAGTGCCGCACCAATCAGTTGCGACTTGAGTTGCTGGCTTTGCTCCAGGTCGTCCGCAAGCCGCTCCAGCACACGTCCCAAATTGCCACTGTGTTCGCCTGCGCCCACCACAGCGCAGTAGGTGACGGAGAACTCGCGTGGGTGTTGGGCTAGTGCGGCCGCAAAGGCCGTGCCGCCATTGACTTCAGCACGCAACCCCGACACCAGCTGGCGCTGGCGTTCGTCGTCGGCTTCGTCGGCCAATGCCGTCAGGGCACGCTCCAGCGGCAAGCCCGAGGCCACCAAACCGGCAATCTGCCGTGTCCAGATGGCGAGTGCGGTAGAGTTGAAAACCCGCCCAACAAAGAACTGGCGTGACAGCACCGAGCCACCCGGCTTGTCACCTCCTGCAGATCCCGCTCCCACGGTTTCAACCGACAAAGGCGCCAGCGACTGCCCCCGCAGTAGTGCACGAGCGGCCTTGGCCGACTCGGCATCAATGATGCCTTTGCGGGTCTCCCCATCGGCGGTCAGGGCTTCAAAAGAATAGGCAGGCATGTTTGTTGGTGAGGGAGCGTGGGGGCCATATCAGTCGCGCGTGACGCGGACCAGTTCTTCGTGCGAAGTCACGCCGCTTTGCACCAGGCGCTCGCCGTCGTCGCGCATCAGTGTCATGCCGCCCGTGAGCGCGGCCGCGCGGATATCGGCTTCGGAGGCACGGTGGTGAATCTGTTCGCGAATGGCATCGGTGGTCACCAGCAACTCGAACACGCCGGTGCGACCCAGGTAGCCCGTCTGGCCGCATTCCATGCAGCCGCTACCGTGGCACGCTGTGCAGAGTTTGCGCACAAGGCGTTGCGCAAGCACACCGAGCAGGGACGAACTCAGCAGGAACGGCTCGATACCCATGTCGGTCAGGCGAGTCACGGCACTGGCAGCATCGTTGGTGTGCAGTGTGGCCAGCACCAGGTGGCCGGTCAGCGACGCCTGAATCGCAATCTGGGCGGTTTCAAAGTCACGAATCTCACCAATCATGATCACGTCCGGGTCCTGCCGCAGGATGGCGCGCAGGGCCTTGGCAAAGGTGAGGTCGATCTTGGCATTGACCTGGGTCTGGCCGACACCGGCGAGTTCGTACTCGATCGGGTCTTCCACCGTCATGATGTTCTGGCCCCGGGTGTCGAGTCGTTCCAGCGCTGCGTACAGCGTGGTGGTTTTGCCGGAACCGGTGGGGCCGGTGACCAGAATGATGCCGTGGGGTTGCGCTACCAGATGCTCAAAGCGCGCCAGCACATCGCCCTGCATCCCCACCGACTCCAGGCTGAGCTTGGCACCACTCTTGTCGAGCAGGCGCAGCACGGCACGTTCACCGTGGGCGCTGGGCAGGGTGCTCACGCGCACATCTACCGCACGGGTGCCGATGCGCAGGCTGATGCGGCCATCCTGCGGCAAGCGCTTCTCCGCAATATCGAGCTCGGCCATGATTTTCAGGCGCGAGATCAACGCGGCGTGCAGCGCGCGGTTGGGTTGCACCACGTCGCGCAGGGAGCCATCTACCCGGAAACGCACCGCCGAGTGTCGCTCATACGGTTCGATATGGATGTCGCTGGCACCATCGCGAGCGGCTTGTGTCAGCAAGGCGTTGAGCATACGGATGATGGGTGCGTCGTCCGAATTTTCCAGCAGGTCTTCAATGGCGGGCAGCGCTTGCATCATGCGCGAGAGGTCGATGTCGCTCTCAACCTCGCTCACCACCGTTGCGGCACTTGATTCACTTTGGGCGTAGGCGGCGCTGATGCGCTGGCGCAGGACTTCGAGCGCTTCTACCTTGACGTCCTGCACCGGGTATTTGCGCATCACTTCGCTCAACGGGCTGGCCGAGTCCAGGCTATGCAGCCACAGCGTCAACGATCCACCCTGGTCTTCTAGCAGCAGGTTCTGGCTGCGCGCAAAGCCGTAGGGCAGGGGATACTGGACCGGTTGTGCCACGGCTATTTCCCAAGTGCGGGCAAGACAGGTGCCTCATTCACCGGCAACATCACATTGGACGCCGGTTGGGCTTTTTGTTGCACGCCACGCATCATCTCGTAGCGGTCGTTCGAGTACGACTCCGCCGCAGCGGCGTCGCGCACCACCACCGGGCGCAAAAACACCATCAGGTTGGTTTTCTTGCGCGTGCGTGAATCGGCCTTGAACAGGTAGCCCAGCAGTGGCAGATCCCCCAAGCCCGGTACCTTCTCCTGGTTGCCGGAGTACTCGTCAGACAGCAGGCCGCCCAGCACCACGACCGAACCGTCATTGACCAGCACATTCGATTCGATTGAGCGCTTGTTGGTGATCAGCCCCGAAGCCGAGTTAATGGAGGACGCCTGCACGCTGGAGACTTCCTGGAAGATGGTCAGCTTGACGGTGCCGTTCTCGCTGATCTGGGGCTTCACGCGCAGCGTCAGGCCCACGTCCTTGCGCTCAATCGTCTGGAACGGATTGACGGTGTTGGCCGTGCCCGTGGCGGCATTGGTGTACTGGCCGGTGACAAAGGGCACGTTCTGGCCGATGACGATCTTCGCCTCTTCGTTGTCGAGCGTCAGCAAATTGGGCGTGGACAGGATGTTGCCGTCGCCATTGGTTTGCAGAAAGCGCGCCAATGCACCCAGTACATACACCCCGTTGGTCTGGTGCGCCACACCAAAATTGAGTCCGGTGCCCGGCAGTACCGCGCCGGTGGCGGCGCCCAGCGCCAGACTGAGGATGTTGGCACCCGCCGTGGCCGCCGTGAAGTTGGTGCCGAGCAGACCAATGTTGGTATCCCCGGAATTGCCCATGGTGCCTTGCCACTGGATGCCAAACTGGGCCGCCTTGTCCGCATTCACTTCGGCAATCAGGCTTTCCACATACACCTGGGCGCGGCGCGTGTCGAGCTTGTCGATGACGGCGCGCAGCTGCCGGTATTGGGGCTCCGGCGCGCTGATGATGAGCGAATTGGTCGCCTGGTCTGCCTGAATCTGACCGCCCGTGGAGGGTTGGGCTGCTGCCGCACCCCCGGCGGCTGCGGCCACGCCACCTGCGGCACCACCCACCGCAGCGGCCGCGGTCGGTGTGCGCACTTCACCCGACAACGCAGCGCGCAGCGTCACTGCCAGCTTGGTGGCATCGGCATTTTTCAGGTAGACCACGTAGATATTGCCGGTGGCGCTCTCGGTCGAAGGCTGGTCCAACTTGGCAATCAGCGATTTCGCCAGCGCGACCCGGGCCGCATTCGAAGCTCGCAGGATCAAAGCGTTGCTGCGCGGCTCGGCAATCAACGTGGTTTTAAACGACCCGTCGCCTTGACCCGCCGACAGCGCACCGCCCGATTCCAGCAGACGCAGCACCAGCGGTGCGAGGTCTACCGCAATCGCATGCTTGACCGGGATGACATCAATGTCGGTGGCATTCGGCACATCCATCGCCGCGATGATCTGGGCAATGCGACGCAGGTTGTCGCCGTAGTCGGTGATGACCAGCGCGTTGTTGCCGGGGTTGACGTTGATAGTGTTGTTCGGACTGATCAGCGGACGCAGAATCGGCAACATGTTGTTGGCGTTGTCAAAGTTGAGCCTGAAAATCTGCGTGGCGATCTGGTTGCCCGCCACCATCTGATCGGAAAACACGGCGCCGCCTTGCAGCTTGGCATCGGCCTCCGGCACGATCTTGTCCAGCCCCGCCGCGTCGACCACCGTGTAGCCCTGCAGACGCAGCATGGCCAGAAACTGGCTGTAGGCCACGGCGGGGGCCACCGGTTTTTCGGTGGTGAGTGTGATGGTGCCCTTGACGCGAGGGTCCACCACCACATTACGCCCGGTGAGTGTGGCCATGGTGCGCGCTACCGCTTCGATATCGGCGTTGGTGAAGTTCAGGGTGATGGGTTCGCCCCGTTTGGCCGACGCCTTGACCATCGGTGGTGGCACCACGGGCGCTGCTTCCTGGGCCCAGGAATTTATAGAAAAAAGGCCGTTTGCGCCCGCCAATAGTGCGTAAGCAGCTATGGAAAAAATAGCAGTTGAGGGTGTCTGGCGAAATGGTATTTGCATGGGGTGTGCCTTTGCTTTTAGCCCACTTTGATGATGGACCGCGCGCCATCGCGCCGCCCAATGATGTTGAGAAGATTGGTCAGCGCGTCGATGCGGTCGGCCGCTGCGCGGGCCTCGCCCTCGAAACGCAGGCTTTGGCCGAGCCACTGCCCTTGTCCTGAGAGTTGCAGGCTGCCTTCCAGGGTTGCCAGCTGCAGGGTGGTTGTGGTGCCGCCCTGCAGCGTCACGCGATAACTGCCCATCGGCTGCAGAGTCGACAGGCGCGAGGAGATGCCGATTGCGTCGAGTTGCACACTGCCGACCAGCGTGGCGCGTCCCTGCGCCCATTCCAGCACCAAGCTCTTGCTGGACAACTGCAATTGGCCCATCGGTTGCACCGTGTTCCAGGGCGTGCCCAGGCCCGTCAGCAAGCTTGCGGGCCAGTTGGACTGACCGTCTTGCACGTGCAGGCGGGTGATGCCCCAACCGGCAGGTGCTACCGTCATATCGAGGGGCTGCGGCGTGCAGCAATCGGCCGCTATCTGAATTCCGAGACTTTGCCAGTGGGGGGCAATCGTCCAGTGCACCAAGCCTGGTAGCTCCACGGCATCCTGGCTGCCAGCGCCGCCTGAAAAAACCAGTTGCGCCGAGCCCTGCCACAGGGTTCCACGGGCATTGACCAGCGTCACCTGCTGGTTGCTGGCCTGCTGCACGGTGGCCGCCACCCAGCGCGCCGGTGCAAACGCCACTAAGCCGGTCAGCAGGCCCAGCGCCATGCCGGACCCGGCCCAGCCCCACAGGCCGCTTTCTTGGGTTCGATTACCGCGCATGGCCATCAGCGCGCGGGCAAGCCCATGACCAGCACACCGCTCCAGGTGGTTCCGGCAGGGGCCACGGTGCTGGTCAACCGGGCGTCGACGGGCAGCGAGCGTGCGTTGAGGCGGGCTTGCGACAGCCAGCGCGCCAGGCTGTCGGCACTCGCGCCCTTCAAGGTGACCTTGGCGCGGTCGGCAGTAACGGAAATCTCTGCGGCGCTGCCCAGAGTCTGCTGGGTGGCCAGGGTCAGGGCGCGCAGGGCATCGTCAAATCCCAATGCGGGTTGCCCCTGCATTGCCTTGGCCTGCTTTTGCAGTGCCAGCATGTGCTGGAGCTGGGCGTCCAGGGCGCGGGCCTGGGCATCGGCGGTGCGCAGGGTGACCAGGGCGGGTGCCACAAGAAACTGCCAGAGCATTGCGGTAGTGACCAGCAAGACTGCCAGCAGCAGGCCCCGCCGTTCACGGGCCCCCAGCGCGGCCCAGCGCGCCTGCACTGAAAGAGCGGGTAACTTGTCGCTCATGGACGACGCTCCTGCTGTTGCACCACCAGGGTGTCGCCCTCCAGGCGGGCCTGGTAGCCCATGCCCGCAAGCTTTGACGCCACCCGGGCAGCACCTTTGGCATTGGGGTCAATACCTTTGATCCTGAGCTCACCTGCTGCAAATTCGATAGCTGCTGGCGCAGGCAGGGCGGGCGCCATCGTGTAAAACTGCAACAACATGGTTTCCAGGTCGGCACCGGTGGCGGTGCCAGTCTGGCGCTGCAGGTCCGACACGGCGCGGGCCATTTGCAGCGGCGCGTCAACCACGACTTTCACGTCGGGGAAAGTGCCGGTCAGCACCGCCCGGATGGCCGCACGTTTGTCTGCAAGGGTCGACTGCTCCTTCCAGTTCCAGCCGGCAATACCCAGCAGATTGACCGCCACCAGAGCCGCCGTGGCCCAGCGCGCTGCACGCCAGCGCGGCGCTTGCATCAGCGTTGCCGCAGCGGTGGAGAAACGCTTGCGTTGGCGCGCACCACGGCTGGCAGCGCAATCAAATTGCGCCAGATCCCATTCGGACTGGGCGCTGGCCAGATAGCGCTGCGGCGCCGTCTGCAGGCTGACGCGTCCTTCAAAATGCTGTTCAGCCAGTTCCGCCACCGCGGGTTCGGCCCAGATCTGGCTCGGTGCGCCCTCGGAGCCGGTGGCTGCAACCAATGCCAGCGACTCAGGCCCGTAGGGCAAGACGCAGACTCCGTGGGCGCCGCTGACCATGATCTGTGCCTGGGCAGTGGTGCCAAGGAAATGCAGTGTCGGGCCCGCGCCAGCGCCGGGGCCAACCGGCGGTGCAACTTCAGGAGCAATGCGCTGTGCCGGCCGCCCGGCTTGCTCCAGTGTGCCAAGCCAGGCCTGCAGCCAAGCCCGGTCGCAGGCCGCCACCCACACCGGCTCACCTGAGCGGGCACCGGGGGCCAGGGCAAAGTGCAGTTGCGCCGGTTCGTCCAGCACGCGGTCTTCCAGCAAACCTTCCAGCACGGTGCGCAACCGCGCGCTATTGCCCTCCTGGAACATTTTCTTGTCCAGGGTGCCACGCGGCAGTTCCAGCGCATGCCACGACAATTTGCTCCACGGCACCACCGCCACCACCTCGGCTTCCCCTGTATCGGGCAGCAGGGGCAGTGGGACTTCAATGTGCCGGTTTACCGAAACGCCATCAGACGACAGCACCGCCACCACGGGCGTGGCCGGTGTGGGAAGAGACGGCGAGAGGGTTACAGTCAGTGTGCGCATGCGGGACTTTGTGGCGTCATTCTAGGGCTTGCTCGGCGACCATTGCGGGCCTGCATCGCGCCAGAGGGTCTTGACGTCCATGGCGTCGCGCTGCAACACCGAGTGCTGCTCGATGATGACCTGGTCCTGGCGTAGCCGACCGTGCACTTCAAAGAAGCGTGAGCTGACGCTGTGCTGCGTATCCACCAGCTGGTTGCCGGGCTCGCCGACCAATTTCGCGGCATCGGCGAGTGTGCGGAAATGGCTCATCTTGCGCGCACTCGCCAGGCGCTGGGCCAGCGCCATGTCGGCCAGCGGGATGCAGGCATACAGCACCATGGCATCGGCGGTATTAAGGTTCACCGGTGTGGGGGCCGGCAACAGGGTGATGTAGGGCATAAGTGTCAGCAGGGTTTTATTGGACAAACCCAACCAGCCCAATTGGCTTATCCGCTGGGGTATCAAGGGCGCCAGCGGTGCCGAGCGGTTGTCGGGGCTGACGTCCTGGGCAAAGCGCAGGTTTTCCGCAAGTGCACTGAGCTCAGCGGCAGGCAGTTGCAGCTTTTCAAACAGTTTTGCAAAGGCCCGCAGCGCCACGGTGGATACCTGGCCGTTGTCCACCAGGTTGCGCACGTTGAGGCGGCTTTGCAGATCGGTGACCTGGCCCGAAAGAAACGTCTGGGTCATGGTGTCGGAGTCGATCGGGCTATTCTTGTCGGTAGCCAGAAACGTCGACAGCCGCGCCTCCTGCAAGGGCACGGCCCAGGGCTCGGCCAGGTGGTCGGCACCGCCGGTGCGGCCGTCCTCGCGCAAGATCAGGCGCGCCCAGTCCAGCGCGCCGGTCAGCACCCACTGCGACTGCACCTGCGCGCGCTCGGCCGACTCGACCTCCACACTGCGCCATTGTTGCCACAATGAACCGGCGGCCAGACTGGCCACCAGGGCGACGGTCAGCATGGCCATCAGCAGCGCTGCTCCCCGTTGCACGGTGCGGGTCATCACGATTTGCCCCCTGCCAGGGTGGCTCGCATCCAGTCGCGGGTAATGACACCCTGCAAGGGGCTCTCTGCGGGCAGTGTCAACACCAACCGGATGCCGTCGGGCAAGGTCAACGCTGGTTGCGCCACCGGTCCACCTCTGGGAATCGCGATGCCGCCATCGCTTGACAGCGGGTTGCTCCAGGCATCGCCGCGAAAATAGAACACCGACCATTGCTCCAGGGCCGCCACGCGCACTTCGAGCTTGCGCTCTTCATCGCCCGGGTTTTGCGCCCACTGGGCGGCGCGCAGCCATGCACTTTGCAGTTCGCCGCGTGTCAGCAGGGGGGGGGACTGCCAGCGCAGCCATTGCCCGGCGCCGTCGATGTTGCGGCGCGTCCAGGCCACCACCAATACGCCGGTTTCGGGCGCCACCACATTGCGCCGGGTGATGCGCAAGGCGCGACCATCCCAGTCCAGCGCTGGCACCCCCGGCAGTTCGATCAGCGCATTGAGATCGGCACCCCATTGGGACAACCCGGCTTGCAACGCCATGCCAGCATCGGCGCGGGTGGCCACCTGCTCCTGGGTGCGCAACATGCCATCAAGCCCGCGCCAGCTCAAGCCCGCCATCACCGCCATGATCCCCAGCGCGACCAGCAGCTCGATCAGCGTGAATCCAAGAGATCTCCTTTGAGCGATGTTTCGCCGCTGGGCCATATCAGTATCTGCCCACCACGGTTGCAAGGGTCAAGAGCGACGCATCACCATCCGTTACCTGGGCTTCGACGCGCAGGAAATTGGGGTTGGGCGTGGGGGATACGCCCAATCGAAGCTGAAAACTGCGCCCTGCCTGCTCGCAGGGCCTGGTGTTCTCGCCGACCGCGGGCATCTGCTTGGCCAGACGTACCGCAATCAATGCATTCTCGGCGCACAGGTGGGCCAGCATCTGGTCGGTCTGGCGATCGGCGTTGCGAGTAAGCGCCGCCGTGGCCCGCACCCCTGCTGCCAATGACAGGGCCACAATGCCCAGTGCCACCAGCACCTCGATGAGCGTGAAACCGCGCGCACCCAACAACTTCACGGTGCCCCTTGCACGGAATTGGCGTCGGCCCGCACGGTGAAGGGGTGCACACCGTCGGTGGCCAGCACCAGGCTGCGGGTCGGATCGGACACCGAAACGAGGGCAATTTGCTGCGGTCCAATAATGGGCTCAGGCCCCAGCACCACATCAGCGGTTCGTTCGGCCCGTACATCGGCGCTCAACCAAGCACTGGGCAATGTGGAACCCGGCAGGCCCTCGAACAGGAACCCGGTTTCCGTCGCATGCCAACGCACCGGGCTGCCACTCATGCGCGACTGCGCCCGGGCTGACTCCAGCAGCGCACCCAGCCGCTGCGCATCACGTTCCAGCGCCGTGGCAGCACCATCGCGCAGCGCAAAAACAACCCCCGCAGTCGCCACCGCCATGATCGCCAGCACCACCAGCAGCTCGATCAGCGTGAAGCCTTTTAAATCATTCCCAACTGCCAACATCCGCATTTTTGCCCTCACCGCCGGGTTGGCCGTCTGCACCGAATGACAGCACATCCACTTCAGCCTTCACGCCCGGGTTCATGTACTGGTAGGGGCGTCCCCAGGGGTCGTTGGGGAGTTTGTCCAGGTACGACTTCCAGTTGCCGGGGATCGGCCCGGTGGTGGGCCTGGCGCGCAGCGCCTGCAGGCCCTGCTCGCTGGTGGGGTAGCGCTGGTTGTCGAGTTTGTAGAGCTTGAGCGCCTGCATCAGGTTATTCACGTCGGTGCGCGCAGCGGTCACCCGGGCATCGTCCGCGCGGTCCAGCACGTTGGGCACGATCAGCGCTGCCAGCACACCGATGATGACCAGCACCACCATCAGCTCGATCAGGGTAAAGCCCGCGGATACAGTCCGTTTAAGGCGCAGAAGTGAAGACTTGGGTGGGCAGCGTAAAGTTTTCATGGTGGAGTCAATCATAATCTGGCCATGCAAAGCAATGTGAACAGCCTGTGGTGGCCAAGGGGCCTGACCTTCGTGGTGTCAGCGTTGACGGCCCTGAGCGCCACTTTCTGGGTGCTCAAGGGTACCGGTTCAGCGGCACCTTCAAATGCTGCTCCTGCCGCTCTGGCCGGCGCGCCGGTGCCGTCGATCGATCCGCAATTGGTGGCGTTGGCATTGGGCGGTGGAAAGCAGCCGACCGTAGCCGATGCGCCACCGGCTTCCAGCCGTTTTGTGTTGACCGGGGTGGTGGCGGATCCGTCCAAGGGTGGAGCGGCACTGATCGCCGTCGACGGTCAACCCCCCAAAGCCGTGCGGGTCGGCGCTACGGTGGACGGGTCGCTGGTGTTGAAGTCGGTGAGCGGACGCCGCGCGGAGCTGGCGCCCGACATGCAGTCGGCACCCACCGTCTCATTGGAGCTGCCACCGCTGGCCAAGTGAGCATCAGCGTTTCAAATGCTATTGAATCAGGAGCTGCTTGCGCTTATCCAGTAAGCGCTGCAGCCCGATTTGGCATTTACTTTTGCAGGAACATCCGGTACACCGGATTGTCGGTTTCGTCGACACAGGGGTAGTCCAGCGTTTGCAGGAACCTGGCAAACGCCTTGTCGTCGGCCTTGGGTACCTGCAAACCCACCAGAATGCGCCCGTAGTCGGCACCCTGGTTGCGGTAATGGAACAGGCTGATATTCCAGCCCGGGCGCATCAAGCTTAGAAACTTCAACAAGGCACCCGGTCGCTCCGGGAAGACGAAGCGCAGCAGGCGTTCGTCCTGCGCCAGTGTCGAGTGCCCGCCCACCATGTGGCGGATGTGCTCCTTGGCCAGTTCGTCATGGGTGAGGTCCAGCGTCTTGAAGCCGTGTTTGGCAAAGTTGGTGGCTATCTTGGGCGATTCGCCTTTGCCGTGGGTGGTGAGGCCCACAAAAACATGGGCCTGGGTTGAATCGCTGATGCGGTAATTGAACTCGGTCACATTGCGCGGCCCGCCCGGCAGGGTGCCGATCAATTCGCAAAAGCGTTTGAAGCTGCCGCGTTCCTCGGGGATGGTCACCGCAAACAGGGCTTCCCGTTCCTCACCCACCTCGGCCCGCTCGGCGACAAAGCGCAGGCGGTCGAAGTTCATGTTGGCACCGCACAGGATGGCCGCGTAGGTTTCACCCTTGGTTTTGTGCAGCGCCGCGTACTGTTTGATCGCCGCCACGGCCAGCGCGCCGGCAGGCTCCACGATGGAGCGGGTGTCGACGAAGATGTCCTTGATGGCGGCGCACACCGCGTCGGTGTCTACGGTCATGAACTCGTCGACCAGGCCGCGTGCCACCCGAAAGGTTTCTTCGCCCACCAGCTTTACGGCCGTGCCATCGGAAAACAGGCCTACATCGGGCAGGGTGACGCGCTTTTTGGCGCTCACCGACTGCATCATGGCGTTGGAGTCGTTCATCTGCACGCCGATGACCTTGATGCGCGGGTCCACTGCCTTTATGTAGTTGGCAACACCCGCAATGAGTCCACCACCGCCAATGGCGACAAATACCGCGTCCAGCGGTGCCCCCCCCAGCGTCTGCATCTGGCGCAGGATCTCCACGGCAATGGTGCCCTGGCCCGCAATCACGTTGGGGTCGTCAAAGGGGTGAACGAAGGTCAGGCCCTGCTTTTTCTGCAATACCAGCGCGTGGGTATAGGCGTCGGAGTAGCTGTCGCCAAACAGCACCACCTCGCCGCCAAACCCGCGCACGGCGTCAATCTTGACCTGCGGTGTGGTGGTGGGCATCACGATGACCGCCCGGGTGCCGAGCTTGCGTGCGCTCAGGGCCACGCCCTGCGCATGGTTGCCCGCGGAGGCACAGATGACTCCCTTTTTCAACTGCTCAGGCGTCAGATGCGCCATCATGTTGTAGGCGCCGCGCAGCTTGAAGCTGCGCACCGGTTGCTGGTCCTCGCGCTTGAGCAATACCGTGTTGTGCAGCCGCTTGCTCAGATTGCGTGCCGTTTCCAGCGGCGACTCGCTGGCCACGTCGTAGACGCGGGCGGTCAGGATTTTTTTCAGGTAGTCGGCAGGGGACAGCGGTTTAGTTTTTTTGGTGGTCATGGAGGAGGCTATCGGTCAAACGTTGGCGCATCGACATCGGGCACGTGTGCCAATGCCGCGCGAAATTTATCGGCTGAACCGCGTGCTGCGCGTTCGTTGAGGTACTGTTCGGTTGCCAGGGCAGACACTTTTTCAGCGACTGCAGAGGCGATGAACTGGTTCATCGACACCTGGTCCTGGCGCGCAATGTCGCGGGCCATGCGATGCAGGGAATCGGGCAATCGGATGCTAATGGCGCTCATGTTGGTGGGTCCTCCAGAAAATTCAAAAATTCGCGTGGCGTTTGCACCACCACACCCAGTGGGCGGGCGCGCTTGAAGTCGGCAACGTTCCAGGTAACGATCCGGGCGTTGGCCTTGACCGCCAATTCGAGCACGAAATCGTCCCCTGGGTCCTTGAGTACCGGTCGCCACAGGTAGTAAATCTTGTGGTGCGTGGCGCGCGCGCACATGAAATCGACTACATCATCGATGTGGTCCGCCGTCAGCGCCAGCAGGCCCCGTTTCAACACGGCTTCGTACTCCGCGACCAGAGTGGCGCTGATGTGCAACTGGAAGCGGTCTTCGGTCAGCATCGATAACAAACGGTACGACGTGCCCTTGGAAGAGCGCAGCGCGGTGAGCAATACGTTGGTGTCCAGGACAATATCGGACTTCATTTTGGTATTATAGGGAATACCGAAATTACGGATTGTGAGGCTTGCGATGGAATGCACAGTGAGTTGGACGGGTGGACTGGCGACCCGCTCGGGGATGGGTTTTGTGGCCGAAACCGGAAGCGGCCACACGCTTGCGATGGATGGTGCGCCGGATGCCGATAAGCCGGAAAACGGCGGGCACAACCTGGCGCCGCGCCCGCTGGAGCTGTTGCTGGCGGGTGCCGGTGGCTGCACGGCCTACGATGTGGTGCTGATACTCAAACGCGGTCGCCACGCGGTCAGCGGTTGTACCGTCAAGCTCACCGCCGAGCGCGCGCCGGTTGACCCCAAGGTGTTTACCGCCATCAACATGCATTTCACGGTCACCGGCAAAGCAGTTCCCGCCGCTGCGGTGGAACGCGCCATTGCCATGAGCCACGACAAATACTGCTCCGCCAGCATCATGCTGGGCAAAACCGCCAGCATCACCACCAGCTTTGAAGTGCAGGAAGTCTGAGGTTTACACGTGGTGCGCCACAGTGGTCATGACCTTGGCCGTGGCGCGCATCAGTTCCTTGACCGGTGAGGGCAGGTCTACTGCGCCAGCCTTTTTGGCATCGTCTGCATGGCGTAGTTCGTCGTCGTGCATCTGGGCGACGATGGCGCGGGATGCGTGGTCGCCCTCGGGCAGGCGTTGCAGGTGGCTTTGCAAGTGGGCGCCAACCTGCACTTCGGTTTCCACGACAAAACCCAGGCTGATGGGGTCGCCTAGCCGCCCCGCCAGCAAGCCGAGGCCAAAAGCACCGGCATACCATAGCGGGTTAAGCAACGATGTGCGGGAATCCAGCTCCCGCAAGCGCTGCTCGGTCCACGCCAGGTGGTCGGTCTCTTCGATGCATGCTCGGGTGAAATGGGCGCGCAGTTCGGGATTCTTGGTGGCGAGCGCTTGTGCGGTGTAAAGTGCCTGCGCGCAGACTTCGCCCACATGGTTCACCCGCATCAGGCTGGCGGCCAGCCGTTTTTCGCTGGGGGTGAGCTCGGTTGAACGCTCTGGCAGTGTCGGGCAGGGCTGGGCCGCGTGGTGGGTGGTGAACAAAGTGCGCAGCGCCGTGTCCAGGGCAGTTAGCAGGGCATCCATAAAATTCATCTGGTGAAAAGCCGAACCGTCGAGTCTACCCCCGGTTGCGGTACGGCTGGCGGAAACAAATTGTTGCACACCTGCAACGAAAGATCGGGTAATCCCGCTTTGAGTAAGTCTTTTTAAGGCTTTGCTTTGCCAAATGGCCCGTGGTCTGGTGCAATATGGGTAACTTCCTTAATAGGAGGTTGGCCCGGGGTTCCGAACCCTCATCGGACCGGAGCCCTTCGTTTAACCTTGGAGTATTTCTAAATGAAAAAAACCCTCGTTGCCTTGGCTGTACTAGCCGCTTCTGGCGCCTCAATGGCACAAGTTACCATGAATGGTACTTTCGCTTTCGGCTTTGTTGAAACCAGCACTGGCAAAGCTAGCGCAACTGGCACTACGGTGAAGAGTTCTGGTCTGGGTGTGCAGACTTCGGATGTTACTTTGAACGTCAAGGAAGACCTCGGTGGCGGTATGGGTCTGTCCCTGTCGTATGGTTTCGGTGGTCTGGACCGCTCTGGCGAGTCTACATCCCAGCCTTACGCCACGGGTTCCAACGGCCCAGTAACTGGACGTAACGGTTCAGCCACTTTGACCACACCCGTTGGCGCTTTCACTTACGGCTCCAACAAGATTGCTGATTACCTGAATGCAATGGCCGGTCTCGGGATGAACATTGACGATATGTCCGACACCCGCGGCCTCAACCTGCTTGCCCCACGTGCACGCCGCGATTTCGTGCAGTATGACGCTCCCATTGGCGCCTTCCGCGTGAGCTTGGCCCACCTTGAGTCAGCTAATGACCTCGGTATTAATGATGGTTCCCAGGGCCTCAATGGAGGCAGTGCACAGCGTATCAATGTGGTGGGTTTGACCTACGGCGCGAAAGGATTGAATTTGAACGGCCAGTATTTGTCCTATGACAATAACTGGACTCCACGCGGCGGTGCGTTGATTGATGGCAACATCGACAACGTGGTTCGCTTTGGCGGTAACTACAACTTTGGCATGGCCAAGGTCGGTGCCGCAATGCAAATTGCAGATTACATGGGCAGCCGCAAAGACACGCAAACCATGCTGACCGTGGCTGTACCGCTGGGTGCGATCGATCTGGCTGCCAGCTACGCGATGCGCAAGGTTGAAGATTCATTGGCCGCCAATACGAATGGCGACCGCGACGGCTACCTGCTCTACGCAGCTTACAACATGAGCAAGCGCACTGCACTGAAGTTCCAGTACTCCGATGTGAAGTCGGCCGTTGCCGCTGGTCAGGAAAACTCCACCACAATGTACGGGATCATTTCGCACAAGTTCTAATCCAAACGCTGGCTTGATGCCAGTTTGGAAAGGAAACAAGAAACCTGTTTGCAGCGATGCAAGCAGGTTTTTTTACGTCTGGTGGAAGGGCGCACTGGACAGCTTTCCGACGAAGTTCCCTTTACAAAATTGAACCCTTGAAGTGATCGCCATGAGTACATTCACCACATTGCCGCGTCCGACTGCTGTGAAGGCCCTTGGAGACTACACGTTAGACCTTACTTTCAACAACGGCGAAAGACGCGTGTTTGATGTTGCATCGTATTTGGAATACCCTGCCTTTCAAGCATTAAAGTCGATCAGTTTGTTTATGCAAGCACGGGTAGAGCACAACACCGTGGTTTGGAACGACGAAATTGATATGGCACCTGAAAACCTGTACTTGGAGAGCGTCTGTTCCATGTGCGCGCCAAGATGAAGGCGCTGCTGATGATCAGTTGACATTGCTCGTTGCCTGCGCGGTTGCGGCAGCGCAACACTCGGCTTGTGCACAAGTGATGTCCACCAAGAATGCGACCCAAAGCGGTGCCAAGCACGGCAATATTTGTTTAAATCGTCAGTGGACGACAAGGGTGCATTGTTGTACCCGATTACATAATTATTGGAGACAATCAAATGAAAAAGACACTGGTTGCGGTGGCCTCGCTGGCCGTTGCGGGATGCGCTATGGCGCAGGTGAGCGTGAACGGCACCTTTAGTTTTGGCTACAAGGCCACCACCAAGGGCAATGCCGCAGGAACCCAATCCAGTGGCCTGGGGGTAGACCAATCTGAAATACGGTTGAGTGCCAAGGAAGACCTGGGCAGCGGCCAAAGGCTTGAGGCAAAGTTGAGCTTCGCCGGCGCCGATCGCAGCGGGGAGTCCAGCGCGCAGCCTTTCGCCACCGGCTCCAATGGCCCGGTGACCGGGCGTGATGCCAGCCTCACCTATACCAATATGTCTATCGGGCAGTTCAAGTTGAGCTCGGCGCAGGGTGGTGATTACTTCACCTCCGTGGCCGGACTGGGTGTCTCTGGTCAGGGCGAACCCTTGATCGAAATGGATGGCAAACTGCACGAGCTCAAAGGTCCGGTGGATGCCATCAGCTACACGGTGCCGGTGGGTCCGGTGTATCTCAACGTCGAGCACTCTGAGAGCGGCTCGTTCCTGGGCATAGGTAAAGGCAGCACCGGTGGCACAGCACAGCGCAAGAATACCTATTCCGTGTATTACAACGGCGGTCCGCTCACGCTGTTGGGCGCATATCGCACCTATGACCGCGGTTTGGATGGCCTGTGCCCAGATGCGGCGGGGGACTGCCTTAAGCTACGGGCAACAAAGGACAATCTGTATAACTTGCAAGCTGCATATGATTTTGGCGTGGCCAAAGTCGGTCTGGCATACCAGTTTGTAAACGCCACTGCGGGCATGCACCAGATTGACACCATGGTCAGTGTGGCAGCACCCCTGGGCCCGGTCATCGTAGCAGCGTCCTATTCCACGAGTGAAATGACGGACCCACCAGACACCTCCAAGTTTGCAAATATTGGCGCTGGCGGTGCCTGGGAAGCGACCCAGTATGCAGGCAAGACCGATGGTTATGCCTTTGGCGCAAAGTACGCCCTGAGCAAGCGCACCAGCATTCTGGCGCGCTACGCTTCCTGGACGCACAGTGGCTATTCGCGCTACGAAGCGGATGCACCCTTCAAGGCTGTGGCACTGCAAGCGTTTGGCGGCGCAGCCTACAACTATGGCGTGGCCAAGGCCACCTTCGACGCAGCACCGAGCGCTGCCGCCGGAGCTGCGTTGCAGCAAGCCGGTGGCGCCATGCAACAAGCCTGGGCAGCTGCCAAAGCCGCCTCAGCGGGCTTGACCGCCAGCAACTCTGCCAACGAGGCTGGCATCTATCTGATACACACGTTCTGAGGCATCTGAAGCCAGAGCGAATTTCATGAAGCGATGGCCCCGGTGGGTGACTGCTGGGGCTTTTTTGTGCCCAAAACTTGCTTAGCTTAAGCACCATGCCAGAACCCACACTCGCTCTTCAATCCCGCGCCTTTGCCCACATTGCCGCCTTTCACCCCGAGCTCACTGCCCTGCGCCGGGACCTGCATGCGCACCCCGAATTGGGTTTTGAAGAGGTGTACACGGCCAAGCGGGTGGTGGAGGCGCTCAAGGTTTGCGGCGTCGACGAAATTCACGAAGGCATAGGCAAAACTGGGGTGGTCGCGCTCATTCGCGGGCGTGGCGCCGCAGGGGCGGGCGCTATGGTGGGCTTGCGCGCCGACATGGATGCCCTGCCGATAACTGAGCACAACGAGTTTGCCTGGCGCTCCGCCGCCCATGGCTGCATGCATGGTTGCGGGCACGATGGCCACACCGCCATGCTGGTGGGTGCCGCACGCTACCTGAGTGAGACCCGCAATTTCGCTGGCACCGCAGTGCTCATATTCCAGCCCGGCGAAGAGGGTTATGCCGGTGCCAAAGCCATGATGCAAGATGGTCTGTTTGAGCGTTTCCCGGTGCGCTCGGTGTTTGCCATGCACAACTGGCCGGCCATGCGTCCGGGCACGATCGGCATCAACGCGGGGCCGATGATGGCCGCGGCGGACCGCGTCAGCATCGAGATCACCGGGCGCGGCGGCCACGGCGCTCACGCCTACCAGACCGTGGACCCGGTGCTGGTGGCGGCGCATATCATCACGGCGGTGCAGAGCATCGTGTCGCGCAACGTCAAGGCGGTGGACAGCGCGGTCATCAGCCTGTGCGCCATGCAGGCCGGTGATCTTGGTGCAATGAGTGTGGTGCCCGGTTCGGCCACGCTGGTGGGCACCGTGCGCACCTTCAGCCCTGTGGTGCAGGACCTGCTGGAACGGCGTCTTCACGAGTTGTGCACTTCAGTCGCCCAGGCATTTGGTGCCACGGCCGTGGTCACTTTCGAGCGCATGTATCCGGCCACCATCAACACCGCGGTGGAGGCGCAATTTGCCGGCAATGTAGCCAGCAGTCTGGTCGGTGAAGACAATGTGGTGCGCCATCTGGAGCCGAGCATGGGTGCCGAGGACTTTTCCTTCATGCTGCAGGCCAAGCCCGGTGCCTACCTGCGCCTGGGGCAGGGCGACGCCAGCGGTAAAGGCACCTGCGGCCTGCACAACAGCCGCTACGACTTTAACGACGATGTATTGCCCTTGGGGGCAGCGTTGCACGCCAGGCTGGTCGAGCACGCGTTGCCTTTGCCTGTGGCCCAAGGGCAAACGGGATTGGACCACCCGAGATAACAACGCCACGAATGATGACGCAATGAGCGTCAGCAGATGCGTGGAAGTTGCTCTCCGCTGAGCCAGTCCACCACCCGACGTCCGCCCAAACGTGTTTGCATCTGGACGAAATGGTGTGGGTCATCGTGGACAGTGCCAATCTGACAGGCAGCTTGGCCCAAGGGGTGGGCGCGCATGCAGGCCAAGGCCGACTCTGCGGCTTGTGCGTCACAGACCATGATCAGCTTGCCCTCATTGGCAATGTAGAGCGGATCCAGCCCCAGCAACTCACAGGCGGCCTCCACCTGTGGCAACAGTGGAATGCTGGCTTCCATCAGCATCATGCCCACACCGGACTGCCGGGCGATTTCATTCAGGGTGGTGGCCAGACCGCCGCGCGTCGGGTCACGCAACACACGCACACTGCCGGGTGGCAAGGCCGCCAGCACATCGGCCACCAAGGTGTGCAAAGCAGCCGTGTCCGAAAGAATCGCGGTCTCAAAGTCAAGCGACTCGCGCTTGGACAGCACCGCCACGCCGTGTTCACCCAGTGTGCCAGACACCAGCACCACATCGCCCGCCCGCGCCTGGTCACCACCAATGTGGACTCCCGCAGCCACCACGCCCAGGCCGGTGGTGCTGATAAAGACACCGTCACCCTTGCCTTTTTCCACCACCTTGGTGTCGCCAGTGACGATGGGCACGCCTGCCTCACGCGCCGCGTCCCCCATCGATTCGGCAATACGCTGCAGCTCGGCTAGCGGGTAACCTTCCTCCAGAATGAAACTTGCCGACAAGTACAGGGGGCGGGCGCCCAGCATGGCAACATCGTTGATCGTGCCGTGTACCGCCAGGCAACCCAGATCGCCGCCGGGGAAAAAAATGGGCGAAACCACATGCGCGTCCGTTGCCATCACCAGGCGACCGCCTTGCAGCAGCTCTGGCGGGGTGGGCAAGGTAGCCCCGTCATTGCCCTGGCGCAGGAACTCATTGTCAAACGCCTTGAGAAAGATTTCTTCAATCAACTGCGCGCTGGCGCGACCACCGGCTCCATGGTTCATGTCCACCCGCCCGTTGCGAATGTCCATCGGGCGCACATAGGGAGGCTTGGAACTCATGCCGATACCACCGCAATGTCGCGAAAACGACCATACGAATAGTGTGCTGCACAGGCGCCCTCGGAAGACACCATGCAGGAGCCCATCGGGGTCTCAGGCGTGCAGACGTTGCCGAAGAGTTTGCAGTCGGTCGGGCGCTTGACGCCGCGCAGAATAGCCCCGCAGTCACATTGCTTGTGGTCGGGCACCCGGGTGTATTGCAGATCAAAGCGCGCCTCGGCATCCCAATCAGCATAGGTCGATCGGATTTTGAGGGCGCTCAAGGGTACGTCGCCCAAACCACGCCACTCAAAGCTGTCGCGCACCTCAAACACATCGGCCACGGCGGTTTGCGCGGCTGCATTGCCATCGCGGGTGACGGCGCGGGTGAATTCGTTTTCCACTTCAGCACGCCCCTCATTGATCTGGCGCACCAGCATCAAAATCGCCTGTATCACATCCAGCGGCTCAAAGCCAGCGATCACCACCGGTTTTTGATAGCGCTCGGCGAAACCCTCATAAGGCCTGGAGCCAATCAGGATGCTCACATGGGCCGGGCCGACAAAACCATCGAGCGGAACCGTGTGCCAGTCTTTCACCTCGGGCGATTCCAGAATATGGGTGATCGCCGCCGGCGTCAACACATGGCAGGACAAGACGCTGAAGTTCTTGAGCTGTTCCCGCCTGGCCGCTTGCAGTGCCAAGGCGGTGGGTGGTGTGGTGGTCTCAAACCCGATGGCGAAAAACACCACTTCGCGCTGCGGGTTGTCGCGGGCGATCTTCAGGGCATCGGTGACCGAGTACACCATGCGAATATCCGCACCGCGCGCTTTGGCCTTCATCATCGACAAGTCGCCCGAGGCTGGCACCCGCATCGTGTCGGCGTAGGTGGTTACGATCGCGCCTTGCTGCATGGCCAGTCCAATGGCCTGGTCGATACGGCCAATCGGCAGCACACACACCGGGCATCCCGGGCCATGAATCATGCGTACATTGGCGGGTAAGAGGTCGGCTACGCCGTAACGCGAAATAGCATGAGTATGGCCACCACAAAATTCCATGAAGTTGTAGTTGCGACTGGGGTCGGCCTCGGCCAGGATGCGCTGGGCAATTTTCTGACCCAAAGCTCCATCGCGGTATTCGTCGATGTACTTCATGCGCCCACCTTCGGCATCGATTCATTGCGCTGGCTGATTTCCAGTTCGGCAAACAGCGCCAGGGTGTGCGCGGCTTCGTCTGGATCCATCAGCCCAATGGCATGACCGACATGCACAATGACGTAATCATCGACCCGGGCCTCCGGCACCAATTCGATCGAGATGGCCTTGCGCACCCCTCCCAAATCGACCGTGGCTTCGAGTCCATGGACCGCAACAACGCGCGCGGGAAGAGCTAGGCACATACACGACTCCTTGACAAACTAAGCTTAAACGCTGGACGGCAACCTCTGCATGCAGTGCAGGTCTTTTTGAGCGTTTCAATGGTAGCGCACAGCAAGGTAGTTGTGCCCGAGGCAGGGTTTGACACCAAGTTGCCAGCACTTATGCCGTGGGGCCAATACAAATCTCCAGAAACGCAAAAGCCCCACGAAGATCGTAGGGCCTGCACGTTTGCCGCATCGCTGCAGCCAATGTCGTTACTAGCCAGTAACGTAGACCGGCCAAGGTAGCGCCGGTTGTGGGGTGAGGAGGACTTGGATCGGATCTATATGTACCACCTTTCACAGGAGCTCTTGCTGGTGTCGCCGACATCAGTCAAGGATTCCTTGTAAATCCACTATAGGCAATGGGCGGCAAATTGCAAGGGGAATTTTCCACAATACCGATCTGTCAAACAGTCTAACTACGCATAGCGTTTGCTACGCAAGTTGTTCTTCATTTCGCGCAGCAGGGGTTGCAAGGTGGTGCCGCCAATGCGTAAGGCCACACCGGTTGCCAGGATGTCGATGATCATGAGGTGCAACAGGCGCGATACCATCGGGCTGTACTTGTCAAAGCCTTCCGGGTGATCCGCGCTCAGGTGGATGTTGCCTGCGCTCGCCAAGGGCGAACCGCTGGCGGTAATCACGATCGTGGTAGCGCCATTCTTGCGAGCAATATCACAGGCATCCATCAAGTCTCGCGTGCGGCCGGAGTTGCTGATGACCACCAGGCAATCGCCAGGCCCCAGAAGTGACGCGCTCATCACCTGCATGTGGCCATCGCTGTAGGCATTGGTGTTGATGCCCAGGCGGAAAAATTTGTGCTGGGCATCCTGTGCCACGATGCCCGAGTTGCCAGCCCCCATGAACTGGATCTGGTGCTTATTCGTGTAGGCGTTCATGAGTGCCGTAACCGCCCGGTCCATGGTGACTGCGGAGGCCTCATTGCGGTACTTGAGGAATGAGGCCACGGTGTTGTCAATCACCTTCACCATCACATCGCCGACCTTGTCGTCCGCATCGACACTGCGATGAATGAAGGGCACGCCTTCATTTACGGTACCGGCGAGTTTGCGCTTGAAGTCTGACAAACCGTCGTAGCCCACACTGCGACAGAACCGCACCACAGTGGGTTTGCTCACGTGCGACCGGTCGGCCAACTCACTCACCGGCAGGCTGGCAAATGCCCGCGGGTCCGCCAGACACAATTTGCCCACCCGCTGTTCAGCAGGTGCAAGCGAAGGCAAAGAAGCTTTGATTCTCTCTAACATTTTTAACTTTCCTCGCTCCAACAATACCCATCGCGGGCGATCATGGCGCTGGACGCGCTCGGGCCCCAGGTGCCAGCGGCGTAAAGACGCGGACCCTGGGCGTCTGCGGCCCAGTTGTCCAGTATGGGCTCCACCCAGCGCCAGGCTTCTTCCTGTTCGTCGCTGCGCACAAACAGGTTCAGGCGTCCGTCAATCACATCCAGCAACAGGCGTTCGTAAGCGCCCACACGTTCGGCGCCAAAACGCTTGTCAAAGTCCAGATCCAGCTGTACCGGAGCCAGCACCTGTGTCGCCGCGTTGCGGTTCTGGCGATTGCTCGGACCCTGTGCCAACAGGTGCAGTTCCAGGCCATCCTTGGGCTGCAGGTTGATCACCAGGCTGTTGGCAACGCCCATGGTGGCATTGAAGATGGCGTGTGGCGTCGGGCGGAAGTTCACCACGATGCGGGCATCGCGCCCGGCCAGGCGCTTGCCGGTACGGATGTAAAACGGCACACCGGCCCAGCGCCAGTTGGAAATTTCGGTGCGCAGGGCGACAAAGGTCTCGGTGTTGCTCTGCGGGTTGACGCCAGCTTCTTCGCGATAACCTGGCACCTTGTCACCGTCGATGGCTCCGGCAGCGTACTGGCCACGCACGACGTCCTGGGTCAGTGATTCCTGCGTCCATGGTTTGAGTGAACGCAGCACCTTGAGCTTTTCGTCGCGAATCGCATCGGCGTGCGAGTTGATGGGCGGCTCCATGCCGATGGCACACAGCAACTGCAACGCGTGGTTTTGTACCATGTCGCGCAGCGCGCCCGTGGTCTCGTAGAACGCACCGCGGCTCTCCACACCGAGTTCTTCAGCGATGGTGATCTGGATATTGGCGATGTGCTCGCGCCGCCATAGCGGCTCAAACAGCGCGTTGCCAAAACGTAGCGCAAACAGATTTTGTACGGCGGGCTTGCCCAGGTAGTGGTCGATGCGAAAGACCTGCTTTTCTTCAAAGAACTTGCGCACCGTACGGTTGATCTCGCGGTTGGAGGCGAGGTCATGTCCCAGCGGTTTTTCCAGCACCACGCGGGTCTTGGGCGTGTTCAGCCCTGCCGCAGCGAGCTGTTCGCAGACGGTGGTGAACAACGCCGGAGCGGTTGCAACATACATCACCACCGTATCGGCATTGCGCGCCTGCAGGGTGGCAGCCAGCTGCGCATAGTCGTCGGGCTTGGAGAGGTCCATCCGCACGAACTCGATCAGCGCGGCAAATTGCGCAAACTCCTCGGCGCTCGGGCGTTTTGCCAAGTCGACATTTTCAAACCGTGCCTGCATGCGCGCGCGGTATTGCGTGCTGCCCAGGTCCTCGCGCCCCACGCCGATGATGCGACCTCCTTCGGGGAGTGTGCCATGGCGAAACGCCTGGAACAAGGCAGGCATGAGTTTGCGCCAGGCGAGATCGCCAGTACCGCCAAACAGGACAAGATCAAAACTCATTGTTACCTCGATTACAAGGAAAATATGTAATAAAGTTACTATTCTAGAGCACTTCACAGCCTGCGTGCTGCGCTCGCCAGTGAAGGTAATGGATAATCCCGGGCCACTGAAGGATGAAGCGGCTCGATCATGCTCCACCTGACTGAAGGGACTCCGGTTTACCCAATTGCCCGATAAAACGCCATGAATAGCCCGTCTGTTGCCCGCTTTGAGTGTCTGATTGAGCACTTTGTGCGCCTTAGTGCCATTCGCGGTCGCGACGATTTGTTGGGTGGTGTGACGCTGGCGCTGGCGCAAACGTTGCCGGTGCTGAGCGTGGACATTTTCAGCATGGTGCTTGATGGAAACCAGCGCTACTGGTTGCCGCTCACGCAGGCTCTGAAGGGTACGCCGGTGCGTTTCATTTCCGACCCGCTGCGCATGGATCTGGAGACTCTGGCCCCGATCGCCAGCGACCCCGAGCGCTTGCAGTGTCTGGACCGGGTCGAGAGGGTGTTTAGCCTGCCGGACGCTGCGCGCCAGACCTACCTTGCGCGTTTGCCGATCATGTTGACGGCCGGTGCTACGCCGTGGGGGGTTGCCGAACTGCAGTCGGAGCAGGCTTTGACGCCAGCCGATGCGCGGATGGCATCGCAAGTATTGGCGGTCTACGCCAACCTGCTTGGCTTGCTGGATTACAGTGAGTGCGATGCGCTCACCGGCCTGTGGAACCGCAAACCGTTCGATGATCTGTTCTACAAGGTGATCCAACCAGTGGAGCCCGCCACTTTGGAGCCGGGAGAAGTCGAGCATCGTCGAGAAATCGATGCATCGAGCTTCTTTTTGGCCATGGTCGACATTGACCACTTCAAACAGGTCAACGATACCTATGGGCACTTGATTGGCGACGAAGTTCTGCTGTTGGTGGCACGCATTCTCAAATCGTCGTTTCGCGCCTCTGACAGGGTTTACCGCTTTGGCGGGGAAGAGTTTGTGATCGTATTGCGCTGCGCGAACGACGATGCAGCAATGGTTGCTGCCGAGCGCTTTCGTACCAATATGGCAAGTTTCCACTTTCCCCAGGCCGGCTGCATTACGGCCAGTGTCGGCCTGACCCAAATTCTGCCCGGGGACCTGCCCAGTTCCGCCTGCGAGCGGGCGGATCAGGCGGTCTACTACGCCAAGCACCATGGGCGTAACCAGGTGTGCAGCGAAGCTGATCTGGTACGCCGGGGGCTGCTCGCGACGGACCAGAAAACGGGTGACGTGGAACTATTTTGAAGCTTGCGCGCGGGTAGCGGAGTACATCAGGAACCAGGTTCTTTGGCGCGTGATAATGCAGCCATGAACCAACTCGACGCACTCAAACAATTCACCACGGTGGTGGCCGACACCGGCGACTTCAGGCAACTCGGGGCCTATCTGCCCCAGGACGCCACGACCAATCCTTCGCTGATTCTCAAGGCGGTACAAAAACCCGAATACGCGCCCCTGTTGCGCGATACCGTGGCCGCCTTTCGAGGCAGGCCACTCGATGAAATCATCGACCGCCTGCTGGTGCGTTTTGGCTGCGAGATTCTGTCCATCATTCCGGGGCGCGTGTCCACTGAGGTGGACGCTCGCTTGAGCTTCGATACCAGCGCTACTGTCACCCGTGCCGAGCGCATCATCGAGTTGTACCAGGCACAGGGCATTCACATCGATCGCGTGCTGATCAAGGTGGCTGCGACGTGGGAAGGCATCGAGGCCGCCAGGCAACTGGAGCGCAAGGGCATCCATACCAACCTGACGCTGCTCTTTTCTTTCTGCCAGGCGGTCGCGTGCGGGCAGGCCAAGGTGCAACTGATCTCGCCATTCGTGGGACGCATTTACGACTGGTACAAGAAGTCCGCTGGCGCGGGTTGGGTGGAAGCGGACCGCTCTGGCGCGAACGATCCCGGCGTGCAGTCGGTCACCCAGATCTACCACTACTACAAGAAGTTTGGTATAGCCACCGAGGTGATGGGTGCGAGCTTTCGCAACGTGGGGCAAATTACGGCGCTGGCGGGCTGCGACCTGTTGACGATCAGCCCGGATCTGCTGGCAGCGCTGTCGGCAAGTGATGTGCCTCTGACCCGTGCACTCGACGCAGAGGCTGCGAAAGACATGGATCTCCAGCACATCGAGCTGGATGAGGCTGCGTTCCGGTTTGCACTCAACGAGGATGCGATGGCGACCGAGAAATTGGCCGAAGGCATCCGGGCGTTTTGTGTGGATGCTGTCAAATTGGAACAGCTATTGCTTGCAGCCTGAAACATTTGATCGGGGGAACACCATGACACGCACACGTTGCGACCGCACTGCTGCCTGGGGACAACTGACGACGCATTACGAATCGGCGGGCCGGAACCTCGATTTACGCGACGCCTTCGCACAGGATCCCCAGCGGTTCGAGCGCTTTAGCCAAGCCGCGCCGTTTGTCTTTGCGGATCTGTCCAAGAACCGCATCGACGCTGCTTGTGAGTCGCTGTTGCTGGACCTGGCGCGCCAGAGCGGGCTGCAAGAGCACCGCGACGCCATGTTTGCAGGCGACAAGATCAACAGTACCGAGCAGCGCGCGGTCTGGCATGTCTTGTTGCGAAATCCGCCTGCAGCGCCCGCTGGTATTGCGCAGACAGCTACTGGATTGATAGCGGTTGAGCAGGCCAAGGTGCATGCCACGTTGGCCGATATGCTGGACTATGCTGAACAAGTGCGGTCTGACGCGGCCATTACCGACGTGGTGAACATCGGTATTGGTGGCTCGGACCTGGGGCCACAAATGGCGACCATCGCACTGGACGCCTTTGCTACCACGGGCAAACGACTGCACTTTGTGAGCAATGTGGACGGGCATGAGTTGGCCGCCACGTTGAGCCACCTGAAAGTCGAGAGCACGCTTTTTCTGATTGCCAGCAAGACCTTCACCACCATCGAGACCATGACCAATGCGCGCTCGGCCAAGGCCTGGTTTGAAGCGCAGGGCGGTACCGACACCGCACGACATTTTGCGGCGCTAACCACCAATGTGGCAGCGGCCAATGCATTTGGCATTACCACCACCTTTGGGTTCTGGGACTGGGTGGGTGGGCGCTATTCGATGTGGTCGGCCATTGGCCTGCCGTTGGCGATAGCCATCGGGGCAGAGGGTTTTCGCGGCTTTCTTGCAGGTGCCCATGCGATGGATGAACACTTCCGCACCGCGCCTCTCGAGTCCAACCTGCCGGTGCGCCTGGCACTCATCGACGTGTGGTACCGCAACTTTCATGGCTTCACCAGCCGTTCAATCGCCCCGTACCACAGCGCCTTGCGCCGTCTGCCTGCGTATCTGCAGCAGTTGGAGATGGAGAGCAATGGCAAGCGGGTGGATGCCAGTGGTGAGGCGTTGCCGTTTGGAACCTCGCCGGTTTTGTGGGGCGAGCCGGGAACCAACGGGCAGCATGCCTATTTTCAGATGCTGCACCAGGGCACGGACATTGTGCCGGTGGAGTTTGTGGCGGTGAAGAAGGCGCGTCACTCTTTGCCATCACACCATGCGTTGCTGTTGTCGAATGTGCTGGCGCAGGCGCAGGCACTGATGCTCGGCAAATCCGATGTGGGGGGGCATAAGCATTTCCCAGGAAACCGGCCAAGTACCTTTTTGTTGCTCGACGATTTGACGCCGGAGAGTCTGGGTGCGTTGATTGCTTTGCAGGAGCACCGGGTGTTTGTGACAGGCTCGCTGTGGGGCATCAACAGTTTTGACCAGTGGGGGGTGGAGTTGGGCAAGGTGCTGGCCAAGGACATCGAGCCGCGGCTGGCTTCTGGCGATGTTGCGGGGCTGGATGGGTCTACGGCGGGGCTGTTGCGGCTGTTGCGTTCCTAGTTTTTGTCGTTATTTGGGGGCGGAGCGAAGGGATATTGCGGCGGGCTCATGGTGTCAAAGGCCCACAAATCTATCCCTTCGCTCCGCTTCGCGCTTGCTGGAATACCAAACCCACAACATGACTTCTCCTAACCTTTCATTGCAGCAGGCGCGTAACCTGCATCTGGCCGCGCAGGGGCTGCTGACTGCGCCTTCGAAAAAGGCTACACGTGCGGCATTGCGCGATTGCATTTCGCGCATGGCATTGCTGCAGATTGACACGATTCATGTGGTTTCGCGCAGTCCGTATCTTGTTCTGTTTTCTCGCTTGGGGTCCTATCCTCGTGTCTGGCTCGAAGAAGCGCTGGCCAAGGGGGAGATCTTTGAGACCTGGGCGCATGAGGCCTGCTTTGCGCCTGTGGACGACTTGCTGCGGCACCGTGCATACAACATGGCTGCGCGTCGGCATTGGGGGCTATACCACGCCGAACGCACCAGCGCATCACACCGCGCACAGCTCGATGGCTTGTTGCAGCACATTGCTAGCAAAGGTCCGGTGAAGTCCTCGGACTTTGCGCGCTCCGACGGGGAGGGTGGTGGCTGGTGGGCGTGGAAGGACGAGAAGCGCTGGCTGGAGACACTGTTTGCCACGGGTGAACTGATGGTCGCGCGGCGCGAGAATTTTCACAGGGTGTATGACCTGGCCGGGCGTGTGGCTCCCAATGCTTTGGAGCAGGAGTCAGCCGGTGTGCCGCTGGATCCCGCTGCGGTGCGGCAGCATTTCATTGAGAAATCGGTGGCGGCGCTGGGTATTGCGCAGGCACGCTGGGTGAACGACTACTTTCGGCTCAAGACGCGGCTGAAGGACCGTGACCTGGACGCGCTGGTGGAGCAGGGTACGCTGCTGCGTGTGGCGGTCGAGGACTGGAGCAGCCCCGGCTATGTGCATCGCAGCCAAGCAGCGGCCCTCAAGAAAGCGGCGGCGGAAAAGCTGGTGCCAGAGCATGCTGCGCTACTGTCGCCGTTTGACCCGGTGGTGTGGGACCGGGAGCGGGCTTCCACATTCTTTGACTTCGATTACCGTATCGAGTGTTACACCCCTGAGCCCAAACGCGTGTACGGATACTTCGTGTTGCCGATTCTGTGCCGGGGTGCGCTGATTGGCAGGCTCGATGCCAAGGCGCACCGTGCACAGGGTGTTTTTGAAGTTAAGGCGGTTTATGCGCAGCCTGGCATGCGGTGGAGCGAGTCGCAGGTTCAGGCGGTGGCCCTGGCGATTCAACAGTGTGCGACGTGGCACGATACGCCGCTGGTGCGAATCAGCGCGAGCCAGCCGCGAGGTCTGCGGGCGGCGTTGGTGCGCGCTATCAACAATTACAGCGAAGGCAGTGCATGAACCTGGTATTTGATTTTGGCGCGGTCCTGTTCAAGTGGAAACCAGCCGAACTTCTGGCACAGACATTTGCGCAGGAAGCCAGTACACCGCAAGCGGCAGCGGCCATGGCGCATGCCCTGTTTGGGCACGCGGATTGGCACAGCTTTGACCGGGGCACAGTCGCCATGGATGATGTCGTGCAGCGCTCGGCCGCGCGGCTGGGGCTGGACGTGGCGCGGGTGGAGGCGCTGATGCAGCACATCGGTGGTCATCTGGCGCCGATCTCCGGCACCGTGAACCTGTTGCGACAGTTGCATGCCCAGCGGCTTGCTGGTGCCGATCTGAAACTTTATTACCTCTCCAATATGCCCGCGCCTTATGCGCGCCGCCTGCAGGAATTGCACGACTTCCTGCAGTGTTTTGATGGCGGTGTGTTTTCGGGTGATGTGCACTGGATCAAACCCGAGCCGCAGATTTACCAGCTCCTGCAAAGTCGGTACGGATTGGAGCCTGCGCGCACGGTGTTTATCGATGACCTCAAACACAACGTGCACGCAGCCGAGCAGCAGGGTTGGAGCGGCATCCACTTTCAGTCGCCGGAACAACTGGAGCTGGAACTGGTCGCCAGAAATTTATATGAAAAGCGCCTGTGACGCTTATCAGTAAAGCGTAGCCAGCTACTACTTTGATAGCGTCGCTGTCGACAACCGGGGTAATGGCAATGGCTTTCCCTCGGACTGTGCCGGTGCCGGCAACCGCAAGATCTGCGACAACGTAGGGGCAATGTCAGCCACTTCCACGCGGCTCTCGACATGGCCTGCGCCCAGCCAGTGCGGGCCGTAGAACAGGATCGGGACGTGGGTGTCGTAGGCGTGGGGTGAGCCATGGGTGGTCCCCATCAGGGCGGAGCCCAGCATCCAGCCCGGCTTCAGAACTACATGGATGGAAGCGGACAGGTCCGGGTGCCATGTCCGGCGCATGGCGGCCAGAAGGGGATTGTCGGTCGCTGCTGAGGAGGCCAATTGCTCGCGGGTAAACACCTCACTCACGCCGTGGACTTGTAGCAGGATGGCCCTGGCTTCGTCGTCAACCGCGGCGGGTGCGACACCCTTGGCTGCGATGACCGCCGGATCGAACAGGATGCCAGCGGTGGAGTAACCCCGCGTCCATCGGGCTTCGCCAAACCTGGCGCTCAGGCCGGCGTTCACGTGGCCCAACACCTGGGAGGGGTTCAGCCGGCCTGCGTCCTGGCCCTGGGTTTTCGCCCATTCGGGGGTGGGGGAAAACCCGTGGTCGGCAGTCAGTACGGCCAGGTATTTGTCTTTGCCGATGCGCTGATCCAGATCGGAAAAAAACGCCTGCAAGTAGCGGTCCAGATGCAGCATGTGGTCGTGCGAGATGCGCGACTCTGCTCCAAAGGCATGGTTTACATAGTCGTGCGAGGACAGACTGATCGACAGGATGTCGGTGCGGGTGGCACTCTGGCCCAGGGATTCACCCTGCAGCGCAGCGCGGGCAAAGTTCAGCGTGATCTCGTCCATAAAGGGCGAAGCGATCAGCGTGCTGTAGAAGCGTTGCCCTGGCGCGTCGCTGCCATTGCCCATGACGGCGGGCAGTCGGTCGGCATTGCCATCCTTGCGGTACCAGGGTTGGCTGTCGGGTACCGAACGCTGGTAAGCCGCCTCCGGCAGGAGTGGTGACCAGACGCGTTTGAAGTAGGCGTCGGCCGGCCGCGTGGTGTTGAAATCTTCCACCCACTGCGGGTGCGAGGGCATGTAGTAGGTGGAGGACGCAAAGGTCCCTTTTTCGGCCATGTACATGTAGGCCGTGCCCGCATGGCCTGCCGGCAGGATGGCACCGCGGTCCTTGGCGGAAATGGCAATGACCTTGGATGATGGAGACACACGTCGCAGCACATCCCCCACGGACTCGGCCCGCAGATTCTTGGGGCTGGTGCCCGACATGGCAACCGTCTTGTGCCCGATATAGGTGTGGGCAGCGTCTTCGGTGCAGTAAATGGATTTGCCGCTGGAGGGGTCGCGCCACTCATTGCCGATGATGCCGGTACGCGAAGGGTAGGCGCCCGTCAACATCACGGCGTGGCCTGCCGCGGTCACCGTATAGCCATGCCCGTAGTGCGCGTTGTCGAACGCTGCCCCCCGCAGCAGAAACCGGTTAAAGCCATCGGGCAAAAACTGGTCCTGGTAGCCCGTGATCTGGCGCTGCGGTAGCCCGTCGACGACCAGAAAGACAACGAGCTGCGGGGGAGGTGTTTCTGACTGTGCTGGTGCTTCAGCAGCCTGCGCGGCAGTGCCGAGGAAAAAGGCCGCGAGCCATACGAGCCGGTGGCAGAGAAATCGTGTTTTAGGAAAAGTCATGTCTCATGATGTTGCCATAAAAGAAAACCCCGCGAGGCTTGCGCCAGCGGGGTTTTTGAGTGAGTGAACGCAACTGGGCGTAGCGAGCAGATGTCAGGCAAGGCGCGCGGCGCGCAGCAACCGGAACGTACTTCCTGTACGTGAGGATTGCGAGCACCGCGCAACGCCGCATGGCATCTGCGCAGTAGCCAAAATTACATGTCCATGCCGCCCATGCCGCCCATTCCACCCATACCGCCCATGCCACCGCCGCCACCCATGCCGCCGGCGCCGGACTCATCCTTTGGAGCCTCGGCCACCATGCACTCGGTGGTCAGCATCAGGGATGCGACAGATGCTGCGTTCTGCAGAGCAGTACGTGTCACCTTGGTGGGGTCCAGAATGCCCATGTCGATCATGTCGCCATAGGTGTCATTGGCGGCGTTGAAGCCGTAGTTGCCCTTGCCAGCCATCACAGCATTCACCACCACAGAGGCTTCGCCACCGGCGTTGAATACGATCTCGCGCAGGGGCGCTTCGATCGCCTTGAGTACCAGGGCAATGCCATGGTCCTGGTCGGCGTTGTCACCCTTGATGGTGCCAGCAGACTGCTTGGCGCGCAGCAGCGCCACGCCACCACCAGCCACAATGCCTTCTTCCACCGCAGCGCGGGTTGCGTGCAGGGCGTCTTCGACGCGGGCTTTCTTTTCCTTCATTTCGACTTCGGTGGCAGCGCCTACCTTGATCACGGCAACACCGCCAGCCAGCTTGGCCACGCGCTCTTGCAGCTTTTCACGGTCGTAGTCGCTAGTGGCTTCTTCGATCTGCACGCGCACTTGCTTGACGCGGGCTTCGATGTCGGCAGCAGCACCGGCACCGTCGATGATGATGGTGTTTTCCTTGCTGACTTCGATGCGCTTGGCTGAACCGAGGTCGGCCAAAGTAACCTTCTCCAGGGAGAGGCCGATTTCTTCAGCGATGACCTTGCCACCGGTGAGGATGGCGATGTCTTCCAGCATGGCCTTGCGGCGGTCGCCAAAGCCAGGGGCCTTGACAGCGCACACCTTCAGGATGCCGCGCAGGGTGTTGACCACCAGCGTAGCCAGGGCTTCACCGTCCACGTCTTCGGCAATGATCAACAGCGGACGGCCGGCCTTGGCAACTTGCTCCAGGGTGGGCAGCAGGTCACGGATGTTGCTGATCTTCTTGTCGAACAACAGAACAAATGGGTTGTCCAGCAAAGCGGCTTGCTTTTCCGGGTTGTTGATGAAGTAGGGCGACAGGTAGCCACGGTCAAACTGCATCCCTTCCACGACTTCGAGTTCGGAGTCGAGTGATTTGCCGTCTTCGACAGTGATCACGCCTTCCTTGCCGACTTTGTCCATCGCGTCAGCGATGATCTTGCCGATGGTCTCGTCGCTGTTGGCGGAGATCGAGCCAACCTGGGCGATCTCCTTGGACGTGGTGGTGGCCTTGGAAGCCTTCTTCAGTTCGGCAACCAGGGCAGTCACTGCCTTGTCGATACCGCGCTTGAGGTCCATGGGGTTCATGCCAGCGGCCACATACTTCATGCCTTCGCGAACGATGGCCTGGGCCAGCACGGTAGCCGTAGTGGTGCCATCACCGGCGATGTCAGACGTCTTGGAAGCGACTTCCTTGACCATCTGCGCGCCCATGTTCTGCAGCTTGTCCTTGAGTTCGATTTCCTTGGCCACGGACACACCGTCCTTGGTCACGGTGGGGGCGCCGAACGAGCGCTCCAGAACCACGTTACGGCCCTTGGGACCGAGGGTTACTTTGACCGCATTGGCCAGAATGTTCACGCCTTCAACCATGCGTGCGCGGGCTTCGCCGCCGAAAATTACGTCTTTTGCTGCCATGTTATGACTCCAATAATTTCAAAAATTTATTTCTCAACGACTGCAAAGAGGTCGTCTTCTTTCATTACCAGCAACTCGTCGCCGTCAACTTTGACGGTCTGGCCGCTGTACTTGCCAAACAGGACGCGGTCGCCGACCTTGACGGTCAAGGCAGTCAATTCGCCCTTGTCGTTGCGCTTGCCGGGGCCAATGGCCAGGACTTCGCCTTGATCAGGCTTTTCAGCAGCGCTGTCAGGAATCACGATGCCGGAGGCGGTTTTGGTTTCGTTTTCAACGCGCTTCACAATCACGCGGTCTGCCAATGGGCGCAGTTTCATGAGGAATCTCCTAGGTTTAGAAACAGGGGGTAAACAAAGGCCAACTCAAAAAGTTGGCGCTTATTAACTTGTGGCGCTGGTGTTGTTAGCACTCAACTCCAACGAGTGCTAATGATAAGGCCATTTTCCCGGGTTTCAAGAGGAGCCTCTGCATTTGCCGCAAGGTCTGGGGTTATTCACCGCTCGAAGTGACCACTAACACGCGGTGGGCTATCAAATCCAGAGCGGGTTTGGTATTGCCTTGCTTGTCGGTCCACACTTTGGGGATCAAACTCCCGGTGATCGCTACCGGGTCGCCCTCACGCAACTCCGACAGCGTCGCCCGTGGTGCGTCATCGAAGGCAATGACATTGACAAAGAGGGTCTCCCCCTCGTGCGTGGAGGCGCGCACTTTTGCCAGCACGAAGGGGCTGTCACCCTTGCCCCGGCGTTGCTCGGGTTCCCCGTAAATTCTTCCAGCAATCAAACCATCGATCATTGCACCCTCCGTGGGTGCGACTATACGTGCTGGGCGACATGGTAAAAACTGCCAGACTGTGCTTCAATGGTGCACGTTGATTTTGTTGGAGACTCCTCATCATGGCAAGCACCGCTTCCATTGCAACTTCCGGGATGAAAGCCGCTCAGGTGGCGCTCAATACTTCTGCGCACAACATTGCCAACCAGTCCACGCCCGGCTTTCGCCGGCAGCAGGTAGTTCAAACCCCGCAGTCAGACGGTGGCGTGGTGGCCAGTACCACGACTGCTCCAGCCGAGGGCGTAAGTCTGGAGCGCGATGTGGTGGCCCAGTTGCAGGCCAAGAATGCGTTTCTGGCGAATCTGGCGGTTTTCAAGGCCAGTGATCAGATGGCGGGTAGTCTGCTCAAGATCAAGGCGTAACGCCGAAGCGCACGGAGACTGGGTCGCAGAGCGTTTTGCGCAGGTAAAGGAGGAGCCCGCGCAGCGGGCGGGGGACACGGAGCAGAACGTTCTGTGACCCAGTCTCCTCAACAGGGTTTCCAGCGGTTCGCGGCGCTCTTTGCCATAGCGCATTGGGCGGGCGTGAGGCTGTTCTGCAGGTCATCGCGCGCCCGTGCAGCCAGTGACGGCAGTTGGGTAGCCGCCAGCAGCAGCCAGAAATAGGCGCGCATCCGGTCCCGGGGCATGCCCTGGCCGTCAGCACAGCACAGGGCAAATTTGAATTGTGCTTCAGGTTGTCCTTGCTCGGCGGCCTTGCGCAGCCAGGCAACGCTCCAGTTTCCTTGCATAACCACCTCCACATCGTGTATTTGTTACTTCGTTTATCGACCACAACGCGAAACTATTGAATTGCAGTATTGCTGGCGGTGGATCTGCCTCTGCGGTAGAGTTCTGCCCATGCGCACCTCTTTCGTCACCGCTCTGGCCGCTGGATTTCTTTTACTGGTTGCGGCTCTGCCCGCAGGGGCACAGTTGCCCAAGCGTGACTTGGCGGTGGAAGTTCGCCAGGTGGAGAGTCGCGACGCCAGCGGCAGTGTGGTGGGAACGCAATCTCCTACCCCCGCACTGCTGGCGCAAAAGGTATTCGTGCGCAATGGCGAAAAAGCCACACTGCGCATGAACGTGGCGATGCCGGTGCAATGGGTGCAGCGCATCGATGCGCCATCAAACGGAGGCCAGACGGGAGCGGGGTTGACCAACGCCATCACCTGGATGGATGCCGGGCAAAGCCTGGTCGTGACGCCCCGCTGGAGCAACGCCAAGCAGCCGGTACAGGTGGACATCGAAATTTTGACCGCCGCTGTGGGAGATCGCTCGGGGACCGAATTGCCCAACCAACTGCGCAGCCAAATAGCCACTACGGTGAGCGCGCCACTGGGCGAATGGGTGACGATTGCCACCGCGGATCAAGCTGGTAAAGCAGGGGTTTACAGCAGTGCGCCCAGTGCCGCTGGGGTGCGTACGATTCAACTGCGGGTCACATCAAATTGACACCACACAAAGTTGTGCGCAACTGAAAAGCTTGATATCGGGCATGGATCGAAATGTTTTCCGGCTCGCAACGACGGTGCAGGCCTAGAATGGTCTGCTCGGATTCTGCTAACGAAAGTACCTGCTTTGACTGCGATAACAACGGCCACTCTTGAGCGGCGCACGCTGATTGAAGTCCGCCAGATTTTCCCGCGCGCTTGTGAAACGCTGCGGCCGTTTTTTGACCCGGCCAACAGCTGGGGGCATCCTGCGAACCACCACCACGAGCATTTGGCGCTCAGAGCGTTGAAAGAAGAGTTTCCACAGCTCAGTGCCCAGGAGTCCTACATTGTCATTGCCACCGTCAAGCGCCTGCATGCAGTCGGAATAGTCATCAACGTCCCTCAACCTATGGAGCCCAACGATGTTTGAATCTGCGGAAATTGGTCACAAGATAGACAAGGCAGCCTACCGCGCTGCGGTTCCGGTGCTGCGTGCGGCGCTGCTGGAAGCGCAGGTGGACCTGTATGAGAACAAGAAGATTCCGGTGGTGGTGCTGATCAGCGGCCAGGATGGGGCTGGCAAAGGGGAAACCATCAACGTGTTGTACGAGTGGATGGACCCGCGCTTTCTGTCCACCCTGGCATTTGCCGAGCCCACTGACGAGGAAACAGAACGTCCATCGATGTGGCGCTATTGGCGCTCGCTGCCGCCCAAGGGTCGTGTCGGTATTTTTGCGGGCTCCTGGTATTCAGACCCGATTCGTGAGCGCATTCAAGGGGAAATATCACTCAAGGAAATGGATGCCCGGGCCGAGCAGATCAATCGCTTTGAGGCGATGCTGGTCAACGAGGGTGCGCTGGTGCTCAAGTTCTGGTTTCACCTGACCAAGGAAGGACAGGAGAAGCGCCTCAAGGCGCTCGAGCGCGACCCGCTCACCGCCTGGCGCGTGACCCAATGGAACTGGGACCGCCTCAAGACCTACGACCAATTGCAGGATGTAGCAGGCCATTTGCTCCGCATTACCAATACCGCCTGCGCCCCGTGGGTGTTGGTGGAGGGCACCTGCGATCGCTACCGGTCGCTTACCGTCGGCAAGATTCTGCTGTCAGCCATGAAAGACAGGTTGGCCAATCCGCAGCGCCAGCAAACACCGGTAGCGCCGATCGTACGGGTGGATACCGATGGTCGCAATGTGCTCTCGGAGCTGGACCTGAAGCTGGCGCTGGAGGACAAGCCCTACAAGGAAGAGTTGGCCAAGTGGCAAGGCCGCTTGTCGGAACTGGTGCGCGATCCGCGCTTCAAGGGGCGCTCGCTGGTATGTGCCTTTGAAGGTGCCGACGCGGCTGGCAAAGGCGGTGCCATTCGCCGCATCGGGGCGGCGCTCGATGCGCGCCAGTACCAGGTGATCCCGGTGGCGGCACCCACCGAAGAGGAACGCGCCCAGCCGCACTTGTGGCGTTTCTGGCGGCACTTGCCGCGCAAGGGCCACATTGCCATTTTTGACCGCACCTGGTACGGCCGGGTGCTGGTGGAGCGCGTGGAAGGTTTCTGCACGGAGTCCGACTGGCTGCGCGGCTATACCGAGATCAATGACTTTGAGCATGAGATGGCCGACTCGGGCGTGATTGTGGTCAAGTTCTGGTTACAGATAAGTCAGGCCGAGCAATTGCGGCGTTTCAAGGAGCGTGAAAAGATCGAATTCAAGCGTTTCAAGATTACCCAGGAAGATTGGCGCAACCGCGAGAAGTGGACCGCCTACCAGCAGGCCATTTGCGATATGGTGGAACGCACCAGCACCGGCAATGCGCCCTGGACCATGGTCGAGGCCAACGACAAGAACTATGCACGGGTCAAAATCTTGCGCACCCTGTGCGAGCGGGTCGAGGCAGAGCTTAAGGGTGACTCCGCCGATGCAAAGCCGGCCAAGTCCAAGAAGACCAAAAAGGAAACCAAGTCGAAGAAATGAGTGCCATGCAAAGCCCCCAAACAGCCTCCTCGCAACAACCAGCCACAGAACCACGTCTGACCTCGCTCTCCCACGGTGGTGGTTGTGGCTGCAAGATTGCACCGGGCGTGTTGTCCGAGATCCTGAAGACCACCACGGCCATGCCGTTGCCGCCAGAGTTGCTGGTGGGCATCGAGACCTCCGACGATGCAGCGGTATACCAGCTCAACGAAGCGCAGGCGATCATTGCCACCACCGATTTCTTCATGCCGATCGTGGACGACCCGTTTGACTTCGGACGCATCGCCGCCACCAATGCGATCTCGGATGTCTACGCCATGGGCGGCACACCGATCATGGCGCTGGCCCTGGTGGGCATGCCCATCAGCGTGTTGTCCACCGAGACCATTGGCAAGATCCTTGCCGGTGGTGCTTCGGTCTGCAGGGCCGCAGGTATTCCGATTGCGGGCGGCCACACCATTGATTCAGTGGAGCCCATCTATGGTCTGGTGGCACTGGGGTTGGTGCATCCCAAGCGCGTCAAGCGCAATGCGGCAGCCCTTCCTGGCGATGTCCTCATTCTGGGAAAACCGCTGGGAGTGGGCATCCTATCGGCGGCTTTGAAGAAGGAAAAACTTGATGCCACCGGCTACGCGCGCATGCTGGCCGTGACGACTCAACTCAACACCCCCGGGCCTGATCTGGCTGCGCTGGATGGTGTGCACGCCATGACCGATGTGACCGGCTTTGGTCTGGCCGGGCACGCACTGGAAATTGCGCGTGGTGCGCAGTGCAACCTGGAGTTGGAGTGGGCCAAAGTCCCCCTGATCGACGGTGTGCATGCCTTGGCCAGTGCGGGAATGGTGACCGGGGCGTCGGGCCGCAACTGGGCCGCATATGGTCACCAGATCAGCTTGACCGGCTCCATGACATCCGCTGACCAGGCGCTGTTGTCGGACCCCCAGACCAGCGGCGGTTTGCTGGTGAGCTGCGCGCCTGAAGCGGTGGGTGCGGTGATGGACGTGTTCCGCCGCCATGGCTTTGACCAGGTCGCCGAGATCGGTCACGTCGGGCACGCCAGTGGCCCCGATGCGGGTGTGTATTTGAACGTGACGTGATCTTGGGCGCTGGTGTCAGGTCGTCAGGGCAATTTCGGCCAGCATCCCGATCAGGCGCGGGTCCTCACTGACGGCTGGGGCCAGCGTGATTTGCATTTCAGTGTATTGCTGACGCAGACCCGCCACCAGCAGTGGCAAGTCCTCACGGGCGTGTTTACCGACTCCCAGAAACAGCGGCACCACGGTTACGCAGCGCATCCTGGCGTCATGCATGGCGGCAATAGCCGTTGCCAGGTCCGGTTTGCTGAGTTCGAGGTAGGCGCACAGCACCTTGCTATCTGGAGCGCGCTCACTGATCTGCCGCGCCACCGCTTCCATCGGCTTGTGCCAAAGCGGATCACGCGAGCCGTGCGCGAAAAGAATGATGCCATTGGGCTTGTCGGGGTGCGTCATGCATCCGAGTCTAATGTGCTACAAGAACGATAGCTGCTCACGCTTGTCTGGTGAGCAGTGGAGACATTTTTCGTGTCATGTTTTGCAGCTTCGGAAACCCGGACGCCGGGCGGCACAGCGTTTTGCTCCGTGTCCCCCGCCCGCTGCGCGGGCTCCTCCTTGACCTGCACAAAACGCCGTGCCGCCCAGCCTCCTGCTATGCGGCAGTGGCAAGGGCAGAGCCGGAAGCGTCAAAGACTCCCTCAAACAGGACCGAACTCAGGTAGCGCTCGCCGGAGTCTGGCAGGATCACGACGATGGTTTTGCCCGCGTTCTCCGGTTTCCTGGCCCAGCGCACCGCCGCCGCGGTGGCCGCGCCGCAGGAAATGCCGGCCAGAATGCCTTCTTCGCGCGCCAGGCGGCGGGCAAAGTCGAGCGCGTCTTCGTTGCTCACCTGTTCAATGGCATCAATCAGGGAGAGGTCCAGCACGTCGGGTACGAAGCCCGCGCCAATGCCCTGGATCTTGTGCGGCCCGGGTTTGATCTCCTCACCGGCACGCGTCTGTGTCAGCACCGGGCTGGCGCTGGGTTCTACGGCCACGGTGGTGATTGCCTTGCCTTTGGTCTTCTTGATGAATCGCGAAACGCCGGTGATGGTGCCGCCGGTGCCAACGCCCGAGACAAAGATGTCGATCGCGCCGTCGGTGTCTTCCCAGATCTCCGGGCCGGTGGTGGTTTCGTGGATGGCCGGGTTGGCCGGGTTCTTGAATTGCTGCAGCAGCACGTATTTGGCGGGGTCGCTGGCGGCGATTTCTTCGGCTTTGGCAATGGCACCTTTCATGCCCTTGGCCCCTTCGGTGAGCACCAGCTTGGCACCATACGCCAGCAACAACTTGCGTCGCTCAATGCTCATGGTCTCTGGCATGGTCAACGTGATGGGAATGCCGCGTGCTGCCGCCACAAACGCCAGCGCAATGCCCGTGTTGCCGCTGGTGGGCTCCACCAGTTCCTTGCCCGCGCCGAGCACACCGCGTTTTTCCGCGTCCCAGATCAATGCCGCGCCGATGCGGCATTTGACGGAGTAGGCCGGGTTGCGGCCTTCAATTTTGGCCAGCACCGTGGCGCCAGCGCCGTCGGTGATGCGGTTCAAGCGCACCAGAGGCGTGCGGCCGATGGAAAGTGAATTGTCGTTAAATATGTGTGACATAGAGATTCCTTAAGGGCAGTCAAGACAAGCGGGCCGCGCGCCCGAAGCCGCCACTTTATCGAAGCTGCGGGCAAAATCAAAACAATTGTTTCTTGTTTCTAAACAACCAAACTGTCTAACGGGCATCCGGTTGCAGCGGCGGACTCGGGTTTGTGCCAGCTGCGCTCATGAGCCTTGCTGCGGTGTGTGCTGCGGTGCTGTCCTATACTGAACCACACCGATTCTGTGACGGATAACAAATGGAACGCATCACCATTTCAATAGACAAAGAACTCGCCGCTGAATTTGACCGCCTGATCGCCACGCGCGGTTACAAGAACCGCTCGGAGGCCGTGCGTGATCTGGTTCGCTCTCATCTGGAAGCAGATCGGCAGGATGCGGGACCGGCGGGACACTGCGTCGCCAATCTGTCCTATGTCTACAACCATCATGAGCGTGATTTGGCCGAGCGTCTCACCGCTTTGCAACATGACCAGCACGACCTTACGGTTGCAACCTTGCACGCCCACCTGGACCACGAAAACTGCATGGAAAGCGTGATTTTGCGGGGCCCCACCGCTTCTGTACGCAACTTTTCAGATGCCCTGATTTCGGAACGTGGTGTGCGCCATGGGCAACTGAATCTGGTGTCCGCGGAGATCGCGGGGAGCGGCCACCATCACCACAGCCACGGCGCGCATGGCAAGAACCACACCCACATTCACCTCAAACCCAAGACCTGATGGGCAGGGACCGGTAGCTCAAAGTCGTTGTCGACCCAGCGGTAGCTCCAAATGGCAGCGCTCCAAAAGGTCTTTGTCCGCAAAGATCGCGTCCGGCGAACCGTCCGCCTCAAGACGCCCGTGGTGCATGACAAGCACCCTTGAACAAACGTCCTCTACCAAGTCCAGATCATGGGTTGCAATGATCTTGGTCAAATCCAATCCCATAAGCAAGTTGATCAGACGTCGACGAGCTGCCGGATCCAGGCAGTCACTGGGCTCGTCCATGACAAGTATGGAGGGGGACATTGCCAGGACGCCAGCGATGGCCACGGCACGCTTCTCTCCGCCAGATAGTCTGTAGGGCGGTCGCCCTGCCAAATGACTCGATCCCACCGTCGCAAGAGCAGCCTCTACACGCGAGCGGACGTCCGCCAATGGCAGGCCCATGTTGGTCGGACCGAAAGCCACGTCGTCAAAGACCGTCGGCATGAACAACTGGTCATCGGGGTCCTGGAAGACCAACCCCACGGTGCGCCGTACCTCAGCCAAGGTGCCAGCAGAAATCGCAGCATCATTCACCCGCACCTCGCCAGCGGTGGCTCTCAGCACACCGTTGAGATGCAGCAGGAGCGTCGATTTGCCAGCGCCGTTGCTGCCTATGATGCCGACCGATTCCCCTCGGCAAATGCCAAAGCTCACACCTTGCAAAGCCCTGCGTCCATCCGGGTAGGTGAAAGACAACTCTCGCGCTTGCAGTTGAAAGTGACTCAAGTGACCCGCCCCATCAAGGCTGCACCCAGCAGATGTGACAGATTAAAGTGGCGCGCGCCAATGCAGCCAGCCCAGCACGCAGCCAGAAACATCGAATCGGTTGTACGCCACAGCAACACCCGGTTAGAGCGCATTTCACCGCTGAATCCTCTGGATATCATGGCCTGATAGATGCGCTGGGAGCGGTCCATTGCCCGTAACAGCAGGTGGCCGAGCAAGGGCCCATAGACCGCCAGTGGCAATGACTTTGCGCCACCACGAAGCTCACGCGCCAGATTCATGCGGCCTACTTCACCTGCGAGCACCAAGGCATAGCGGTGCATGAACAATAGTTGGTTGGTAAGCACCTGCGGTACTCCCAGGCGGGCCAAGCCGACGCAGATCTGGTGAAACCCGGTTGTTGCCACCAGCACCAAGGCCGCACCCACTGTGAGCGCAAAGCGGACAAGGATGGAGGCAAACGATATCCAGCCCCCGGATACCGAGATCCCAAAGAGTTCAAGGACTATCTTGTGATCCATCAAAGGGTTGAAGATGCCCACCATGATGGCAAACGGCGCCGCCGCCAAAATCTTTATCCAAATGGCCTTCAGTGGAACTTCGCCCAGAACTGCGATCACCACTGGGAACAAGGCAAAAGGTAGCAAGGCAGCGACTGCATACCTGTCAAAGGACACCACGGTGATGATGAATCCCAGTGTGGCAAGAATCTTGGCCCGCGGGTCCAGTCCAGACAGGGCAGTTTGTCGCGTTGAAAAGGCGTCCAGTGACGCAAATTCATCGAGCGCAGATTGGATGCTGCTCACAACGGCTTGTTATGAACCACGAATCATCCAGGAGTACCTGCATCGACGTCGACCTTCCTGCGTCGACGCAATAGGTAGGCCACCAATGTGACGAGACTCAATGTTGCAAGCCCGCCAATAACACCTGCAAGCGAAGTCCCAGCATCGACCGCAGGCCATGCTTCACTTGTGGCTGATTTTTCTGGTTCTGGTGCTGTCTCCTTTACATCGGAGGAGAACTTGTAATCGGGAAATATTGTCAGACTCTTTTGAAACTCTTCCAGTCGCGTATGAACGGATTCTTTCGCCGCCAACTCAGCGCTTCCGGTGACACGTGCGATGCTCCACTCCAAACCATCGGGCTGCGATGAAGCGAACCAGGAGAATACCCCTGCCGTGAACAGTGCCAACACTCCCAGGCCAGCAATCAACTTTGCAGGGAACGTGGAAGACAAAGACGGCCCGCCCGCCGCTCTTTCATCAACAAACAGGTCAGGCCGGGCTTCTCGCACGAAGTGGATAAGTGCTGCCGTTGCGAGGCCCTCTACCAGCCCGATGGCAAGGTGTATCGGTTGCATGAGGAGCAAAAAGGTGCTCAGCGGCAAGCTACTGATTCCCGAGAATTGGGTCTGTGTCACCACACCCAGGGAACCCAGTTGCAGGCTGACGACCGTTGCAAGGACGGTGATGGCCGCCATGCGACGCTTCGACGCCAGCACCCCGGCGCGCTTGAGCAAGGGGCGATAGATCAGCGGCAGCCCGATGAAGCAGGGGAGCACACCCAGATTGAAGATATTGGCACCCAGAGCAAGCAGTCCACCATCGGCAAAGAACAATGCCTGCACCGTCAGCACCGATGCAATGACAACAAAGGCCGCGTAGGGCCCCAACAATATGGATAACAGCAACCCGCCACCAATATGCCCGCTCGATCCCGTACCGGGAATCGTGAAGTTAATCATCATTGCGGCAAAGACGAATGCACCCAGCACGCCCATCAGTGGGACAAGGTAGTCCCGCGGGTCGCTGCGGACCTTTCTGGAAGAGATCGCCAATGCGGTACCGGTAGCTGTCCAAAAGGCGATTCCAACGGCAGGAGAGAGCAGGGCATCGGCCATGTGCATTTTGGATTCCTTCCGGCAAATCGTATGAAGATTAAAAATATTGTATTACTATTTGGTGGCCGAAAATTCCAGTCCTTGTCTGCAGGCCTCCTGCGAGGCTGACATAATGCGCACGATGCAAACCCTGCGACGATTCACCATGCTCACGCGCCTCGTGCTGGCGTGGTTTGTGCTGTCGCTAGGCGTTGCTGTGGCCGCACCTGTCATCGCACCACAACATATTCTTTTTGTTTGTACTGGCACGGGAGCCATGAAGGTGCTGACCCAGGTTGAGGATGGCAGCACTACGGAACAAGTTCATTCCAGGATGGACTGCCCGCTGTGCGCGACAGTGTCGGCGCCACCACCGCAACCAGGCGTAGCGGTGCCACACCTTTGTGCTCTGTCATATGCCCTCCATGGCGTTCCTGTAGCTTTCATTGCAGCGCGTACTGCTTCGCCCATGCCGGCGCGCGGTCCACCCGCATTGTCCTGAATCCGCTACGTATTTCGTAGCGTTCTGCGCCCATTCCATAGAGGAGTGGGCAGCATTTCGTTGATCGATCCGGCAGGTAGGTGTTCAACGCGAGTGCATTTCTCTGTCCACTTCTACGAACTTTCATCCATGAAATACATTGCAAAACTCACATCCGTTATTGTTGTAGCCACCTTCTCCACGGTGGCCCTGGCCCAATCCGTAGACGTCAAAGACGCCTGGGCGCGCTCCACCGTGCAGGGGCAAAAGGCCACCGGTGCTTTCATGAAGCTCACCGCCAAGGAGGGCGCCAAGCTGGTGGGCGGCTCATCGCCCGCGGCAGGCGTGGTCGAAGTTCATGAAATGAAAATGGAAGGCGACGTCATGAAGATGCGTGCCGTCCCCGGCGGGCTCGATCTACCTGCAGGCAAGGCGGTGGAACTCAAGCCCGGCGGCTACCACGTGATGCTGATGGACCTGAAAGCGCCGCTCATGAAAGACTCCACCGTTCCTCTAACCCTGGTGTTCAAGGACGCCAAAGGTGTGGAGAGCAAGGTCGAATTGAAGGTGCCTGTATCCACCGTGGCGCCAGGCCCAGCGATGCAGATGGACCACAGCCAGCACAAGATGTAATTCCATTTCTAAATCATCCGTGTCGTTGTTGCTTGGCCTTGTCCACCCAAAGCATCTGAAGATGCTTTGGGACACGCCTCAGCACTGCGTGCGGCTTCGCGCCTAGACACAAATGATTTGGAAACGGAATAAGTTGACCCCGCCCCTCAATCTCGGCCAGTCGCCCTCATGCGCGGTTCCGTGATGCTGTCGTTGCCGTACCGACGTTGGTCGGTGTGGCTGGCTTTGTGCGTCGCTGTGTTCACGGCAATGGCGCCCACGCTCGCGCGAGCGTTTGCTGCCGCACAGAGCGGCTCGGGCCAGGGCTTTGAGATCTGTACGGCGCAGGGCTCGCGCTGGGTGGCCGTCAGTAGTGCGAACGCTTTGGTCGATTCCTCATCCGGGCAGGACTCCACGCCTTCACTTTCGCATTGCCCGTTTTGCCTGCTTAGCGCAGACCGCTGCGCCCCGCCTCCTTCAGCGGTTACCTACCGCTTCGTGTCCCAAGACGCACAACCGAATGCCAGCACAGGGCAGACTTTTGTCTACCTTGCGCAACCGTACACGCGCGCATCGCCCCGTGGACCTCCGATTTCCTGAACTCCTAAGTTTGTAGCACTCTGCGCTTCCTACCCGGAGGCTGGAGGCCTTTTTGACCGCAAGGAAGTTGCCGTGTGCAGCAGCCCTTGCATCGCATTTTCAAATCTTCAAGTTCAGGATCATCCAATGAAACAAGCATCCCTACCTATCATCGCCTCCTTCAGCCTCGTTGCGGCAGCCGTTCTCACCGCATGCGGTGGCGGCGGCAGCGACGGCCCCCTGCCCGACAAGGTGGTGGCCATCAACTTTGCAGCCGTCAATGGCAGCACACCCGTCAAGTGCGGAACCCAGCTCACCGGCATGGGCAGCACGGGAGTCGCAGCCGATGTAAAAGACCTGCGCTTCTACATCACCAACCTTGCCCTGGTGAATGACAAGGGCGTGGCCGTGCCGGTCAAGCTCGACGCCAGCAAGTGGCAACTGACGCAAGGCACCGAGACCGTCTCCCTGATTGATCTGGAAGACGCCACGGGTGCGTGCGCAACGGCTGCCAATACGGCTGAGACGAACGCCGTCATCACCGGCACTGTTCCGGGGGGCACTTACGTCGGCCTGAAGGCCACCGTGGGCGTGCCCGAGGCCATGAACCACAGTGTTGCGGCCGGTGGTGTGCCACCGCTGGACAGCACCGCTTTGCTGTGGTCCTGGCAGACGGGGCGCAAGTTCACCAAGATCGAGATCAATCCGGTAGGCGGTTTGGTCAAACCCGATGGCACCAGCATTGCGACCTACAACCTGCACATCGGCTCCACCGGCTGCACACCCAAGCTGGACGCTGCCGGCGTTGCCATCCCCAATACGGGCACTTGCACCAATCTCAACATGGCCGATTTCAGCCTGGCTGCCTTCGATATGGCGACGCAGAAAGTGGCACTTGATCTGGGACAGTTGTTCAAGACCAGCAACCTGACCAAGGAAAATGGCGGGTCCCCGGGCTGCATGTCCGGCGCTACCGACCCGGAGTGCGCGGTCATCTTTACTGAACTGCAGGTCAGTTATGGCAGCGGTTCGGACGGTAAGCCGATCAACGGTGGCGCGGCGCAGAAGATCTTCAAGGCTGTTGCAAAGTGATGCGAGCGCACCGTCAGCTGCCAACCAGACTGTCGGTGTCCGGCGCCCCGTCGTGGGCGCTGGTGACGGCCTTGGTCGGCGCTGTCGGATTGGCGGGGTGTGGCGGCGGGGCAGACAGCGCCGCCGCAACGGCAAGCGCTTGGGCATGGGCGCTACCACCGGGTTTTTCTGTGCCCGCCGTGCCAGCTGACAACCCTATGTCCACGGCCAAGGTGGACCTCGGGCGGTTCCTGTTCTATGACAAGCGCCTTTCGGGCAACGGCACCCTGGCCTGCTCCGGCTGTCACCTGCAGGAAAAGGCGTTCACCGATGGCTTGGCCGTGGCCAAAGGCTCCACAGGCGAGTTCACGCCCCGCAATTCGCAGTCTTTGGGTAACGTTGCTTACAGTCCGACCCTCACCTGGGCCAACCCGGGCCTGGTGTTGCTGGAGCGCCAGATGGAGGTGCCGCTGTTTGGCGAAAACGTGGTCGAGATGGGAATCAACGACGGCAACAAGGCGGCCGTGTTGCAGCGCCTGGCAGATACCAGTCTCTACCCACCCAGGTTCGCGCAGGCATTTCCTGGTGAAGTCAATCCCGTTTCGTGGGGCAATGCCATCAGGGCCATCGCCGCATTCCAGCGCTCGCTCATCAGTGGCAACAGCACGTACGACCAGGCTGTGGCCGGCAAAGCGGTTTTGAGCAGCGCAGAACAGCGCGGCCGGGATCTCTTCTTCGGCTCCAAGGCCGGTTGCTCGCAGTGCCACCACGGATTCAATTTCAACGACCAGGTGGTGGACGCTAATTCCCAGGCGGTTACGCGAGTGTTTCACAACATCGGCCTGTACAACGTCGGTGGTACCGGTGCCTATCCGGAGCCTAACCGTGGCGTGATGGAGCTCAGTGGCCTGTTCAAGGACATGGGCGCTTTTCGGGCACCGAGCTTGCGCAACGTGGAAGTCACGGCTCCGTACATGCACGATGGCAGCATCGCTACGCTGGAAGAAGTGATGGATGTGATTGCAGAAAGCGGGCGCAACATTACCAGTGGCGTCTATGCGGGCGATGGTCGCCGCAATCCGTACAAGAGTCCGCTGGTAACACCGCTCGCACTCACGGACCAGGACAAGTCGGATCTGATTGCGTTCCTGAAGACGCTGACAGACCTCGAGTTCCTGTCCAACCCCCAGCAGTCTGACCCGTTCAAGGTTTTGTGACGCTATGTGGGCTGCCAACAAAACGGGAAATGCTATTGAATCAGGAGCGCCTTACGCTTACTGGACGGGCGTTATAGGCATTATTTGTATTTAAGGAATTGCCATGCAGAACCCAGTGAAAGAACCCATCCCCAATAGTGCGACACGTGTGCTTGCATCGCGCGAAAGCTTGCGGCCGGGGGAGCTAAAGCAACTTTGGCGACTGGAGGTGGGCGCGGTCCGTATCGACAGCGCGCCGCCGGGTGCGCCGACTCGCTTTGTCCGATTGGCCTTGCCCGGTGATGTGATTGGCGTGGAGCAGTGGGCGGGTACCGACGAAAGTCTGACCGTGCGCGCCCTCGTACCGACTTGCCTCACACCTTTGGACTCAAAAGGGTACCAGGTGATGCAGATTCTGATGGAGTCGGTGGTGACCACCCACCAGCGTTGTGGTGAAGTGGTGAGCCTGCGTACTGGCACGGTGCCGCAACGGGTTAAACGCCTTCTGTTGATGCTTGCCCCTGCGGGCCCGGATGTGGCGGGGCAGACCACAGAATGTCCCTTGCCGAACTTGAACGACATGTCCGATGTGCTGGACGCTGCGATAGAGACGGTGTCGCGTGTGCTGGCCAGCATGCGGCGCAACGACTACCTGCAGGAGCGCAAGCCACAGCGGGCACGCTTTAGCAGTCAGGTGCTGCGCGAGATTGAAATGGTGGTCGGGATGTCGAATTCGGCCACATCCCAACGTGTGGTCCGTTCGCTGGGATAGCTTGCGATTGGCGAGGTTACGGTCTGGAAATTATCTGCGATACCGGGTAGCCGCCCATCGTGCCGCGTCCCCGGTACCCGGTCATGCAGGTATCCCCCATCATGCCACCGGCAGCGCAGTCACCATAGGCCAGCAGGTTGATTTGCGCTGCGCTTAGCGGTGCTATAGGGTCCGAAAGTCTGACGTAAATGGTCATGAAACTGTTGCCAATGCCACCAGGCGCACCGGGGTGCTTGGCATTCGGCCAGCCGTAGTACAGCCCCTCCGAATTAGCTGCAAAGCCGCCTTCGGCAAAGGTGTTGATGGTGTTGAGGGCGAAGGTCGTTACGAGCAGGCCACCTTGGCCGTCGCTGATCGCGGAGAGCTGGTGTGTCAGTGGCACCGTGGTCATGGGCGGCCCCGTCATCGATTCGGTGAGCGTTCCCTTCAAGTCAGAAACGCTGCCGGCGGTGGAGTTGACCACGAAGCTGCCGTTGAAAATAGTGTCATTGGGTTGGGTGTCGGGTTCAAAGAAAGTGGCTGCCACGTTGTACTGGGTGATCACCTCCGCCGGTGTGGACGGGTCGCCCTGGTCAACGCTGTTCGACGCCCGCACCGCAAACGCGTATCCGGTGCACGTTACAGGGCAAGGTACGGCAATTGGTGAGCTGCTGCCACTGGCTGTGATGCCAACCGGGTTGGACACCACGGTGTAGCCGGTGATGGGAGCGCCACCGCTGTTGGCGGGCCCGACAAAGCTGACCAACACGCTGTTTGCCAAATCCCCGGCAGTCGCCGCCACCCCGGTCGGTGCATCAGGCGCCGCGAGCGCAACCACCGGCACCGTGACTGTGATGCTCTGCATCACTTGTGTTGCAGCCAGGTAGCTGGCATCACCGGGTTGGTTGGCGGTGATGGTACAGAGGCCTGCTGCAATGGCCGTGACAGCCCCCGTGTTTCCGACCACCGAACATACCTGCGGTGTGCTGGTGCCAAAGTGCACCGGCAAGCCGGAACTCGCAGTGGCTTTGACACTGGCGGTGCCATACAGAGTCAATTCTGGGGGAGCAGCAAACAGAATCGTCTGCTTTGGGTCGACCAGTACAACCAGACTTTGAGTGGCTTGTGCCGCCGGAGCAAAGTCATCGTTGCCTTCCTGGTCGGCCGCCAGCATGCAGGTTCCTGCGATGAGTGCTGTCACTTTGCCGGTGTCACGCTGGACGCTGCAAACCGTGCCGGTCAGACTGGAGTAGGTCACGGCGAGGCCGGCGCTGGAGGTGGCGGCAACCGTGGCGGTCCCGTTCAGGGGCAGAACCGGTGTCGCGCCGAACTGTAGCGTCTGTGCCTGGGCTTTGATGGCGGGTCCGTCACCGCCACCACAGCCCGTTATCAGTACGGACAGCAAACTACCAGCCACAAAGGCAGATCGAACTCGAACAAGATGGGTCATCATGCGAACGTCCTAAAAGCGCATGCTTAAAGCGAGGTGGATCGAGCGCCCCATGCCCGGCACGGTCGTGCCCCAGGGAATGCCGGTGCTGGTCATCGAGGCGCCTTGGCCAAGGTAGGCGCCACCCAGCGGCGGTGTGTAGTTGCGGTTGAGCAGGTTCTCGACACCTATATCCAGCCGTGTTTGTTGCCACTGGACGCTGCTGCGCCAGTGGACGAGGCCATAACCTGCCGTGGGTATCTCGTTGCGAACGCGTGAGACGTCGGTCTTGGCTGCTACGAGTTGCACTTCGGCGGTGTTGGTCCAGTCGCCCCAGGTTTGCATGACTGCCAACTTGGCATTGAGCGGCATGATGTTGTAAAGATGGTCACCTGTGCTGCGATTCTCACCGCGGACATAGCTCAGCGTGCCGGTTGCCTTGAAACTGCCAGTATCCGCCGTGGCACCCAGGTGCGCCTGGCCCGACAGATCAAAACCGACCAGGCGTGCCATGTGATTCACATACTGCAGATTGACGAAACCGCTGCTGGCCGTGAGGTTGGCGGTGCCGCCGCATTGCCCGAAATTGCAGCGCTGTGCATCGATGAAATCCTGCACCTCTGTGATATGGCCTTTCGCCTGCACGCCCCACACGGTCTGGTCGGCATCGTGCCAGTCAGCGCTGACGCTCAGCGTGTGTGCGACTTCCGGTGTCAGGTCAATGTTGCCGATGTAGCCGTTGCCGTCGCCCACAAAATTGTTCATGAGCGATGCCATGGGCTGTGTGGACCAGGCGTAGCGCTGGTAGAGATTCGGCGAGTGGGACTTGCGCGCAAAGCCCGCGTCAAAGCTGGCACTGGCTTGTGGCACGTAACGCATCAAGGCAGTGAAGTCCAGATTGTGGTCCGTGCGAACTCGATCCAGAGCGTTGAATGCCGCTGCATCACTGGCCCAGATGGCCTGCGCGTTGTAACCCTGGACTGGCCCGGTGTTGGTGCTGACGGTCTCATGCCGGAGTCCGAGCTGCGTGCGCCATTGGGTGTCCCACAGCGCCTCCCATTCCGCAAACAGTCCGGCCCGGTCGCGCGTGCCGTAGTCCATATTCCAGAATGTTCTAGGCCCCATGACACCGCCCGCCTGCGGCCACCAGTCGTACAGCGAATAGTTCAGCGCTTCAGCACCAACCCGAATGGTTGTCCGGTCAGACCAGGCAATGTCGGCCTGGGCCAGTGCCCCTCGGGTCTTGGCCTTGGTGTTCATCGGCATGCCCAGCGTGCCGTAGGAGAACCTGTCTGGCCCCATGTTCATAAAGTGCTCAGTGTCTTGCCCGTAAGTGCGCGCCTGTAGGCCGCCCCAGGGGAACTTGCCGGTGTAGCGCAGGTTGGCCTGCGTACTGTCATTGCCCGTCATGTCCATGCGCTGGTTGGGGAAGCCTTCAAACGGAAGGCGTTGGCTGCCCACGTTGAGCTGCAGCAAGTGCCCATCGTTGTGGACCGCCAACGCGATATCCTGGTTCTTTGCCGTGTAGGCGCTGGAGCCCACCTCGTTACCTGCAAGCCATGCGCCGCCTGATGTACCAGGCCCAGCGGCCTTGAAATCACCACCAGCCAGGTAATTGGACGTCTGTGCGCTGGAAGATCGGTAGCCTATATGAATGTTCTGGCTGGCGTAGGTCGCACCCAGGTTGAAACCCCAGGCCCGACCATTGCTGCGGTAAAAGGTGCCCGCCTCGCCCTGGGTCAGCCTCGCGTCGGCTCTATCTGCGAACTCGGGGGGCGCCGATTGCACCTGGATCGTGCCGCCAATGCTGTCCCCACCTACGCTCACGGGCGTGATGCCGGCAAAGACGGAAATGCTACCGACCCGGCTGGGGTCGATGTACGAAAGCGGCGAGTTCATGTGGTTGGGGCAAGCCGCCATCAGGTCCATGCCATCGACCTGAATGCGCAGACGGTCATCGGCCAGGCCATGAATCACCGGCAGACTGGAGACGCCTCCGGCACCATACAGGCTCACGCCGGGCACGTCCTGCAATAGTTGGGCCGTGTCACTGGTAGCGGCGCGCCGGGAGATCAACGCGTCCTTGCCCACCAGAGTGCTTCCGAGGGGTAGGGAGGGCAATCGGGTGCCTGTGATGACCACTTCGCCCAGGTGCGATGGCGACTGGGCATGCACCCCGCTGGAAGCCACTGCCACAGCCCATGCAAGACTGTTTAGCATCGGAGTGGTCAACGTGGCCAAGCGTCGCGAAATGCACGTGGTTTTCATCGCTGGGATTCTAGGGAAGTGCGCGTTTGCGTTTGGTCAAACGCAGACAGCGCCGAATATTCAGAGTATCCGGCGTCAATGCCGCCAGCGTCAGAAACATGGCAGCGATGGATGTCGCCGGAAACTCACCGCTGCGCTGTGGAAGTAGACCCGGCTCTTGAGCTTGTCGCTGAACGTCGTCTGCCAGACATTCTGCTTTTTGCCCCGACCTTCATGGTTTATCGCTCACACGTGAGGTTTCGATCATGGGCCATCTTTCGGTACAAAGTCTGGCGGCTGACTCCCAGAATGCGCGCGGCATGGGAGACATTTCCCTTGGCGGACTCCAGCGCCTGTTGCATGGCGGTCTTGGCAAGGTCTTCAAGATTGGAGGAAGTTCGCAACGTAGGCACTGCCACCGTCGGCGGCGTGTGCGCCACCAGGTCTTCCACAACGTCATCCGCGAGGTGACTCCAACCAATGCAATCTTCATGCGGATCGAGCATGGCGCTGGCGGTTCGCAAAACGCTGGCGAGTTGCCGCAAGTTACCCGGCCATCCGTGCTTCTCCATTTTTTCCAGTACTTCCGTACCAAGGCGAACATTGCGATCAGGGTTCAGTCCTGCCAGCAATCTGTGAGTGAGCGCCTGAAAATCTGTTCGCTCGCGCAATGGGGGGAGTTGAATGGTGAGACCGTTGATTCGGTAGTACAGGTCGTTGCGAAACCGGCCCTTGTCCGCCTCTTCGCGTAGTTTGGAATGGGTAGCACAGACAAGAGCGAAGTCCACTTCCATCGAGCGCCCGCCACCGAGTGGAGTCACACAGCGCTCCTGCAGCACCCGCAGCAACCGGGTTTGCATGTTCAGTGGCATGTCCCCGATCTCATCCAGAAACAGCGTGCCGCCGTTTGCCTCACGCAGGCGACCCAGGCTTCCTTCCTTTTTTGCCCCGGTAAACGCCCCGGGTGCATAGCCAAACAGCTCGGACTCGATCAGACTTTCGGGAATGGCTGCGCAGTTGATGGCAACAAACGGACCTGATCGGCGCGCGCTGGTGTCATGCATGGCACGGGCGAAGTATTCCTTTCCCACACCCGACTCTCCCTGAATGAGTACCGGTATCGGCTTGTTCAGCACGCGGCGCGCCTTGTCGGCCGCGTTGCGCCACCGCACATCGCCTGTATCCAGGCAGGAAAGCGCGTCGACGGGTGAACGATCGTGCTTTGCGGCTTGATGGATTCCATTTGTCGACCGCGCCTCTGGGGTATGTACAACGGCAAACAGTGTGTGGGCGTTACGCGTTCGGATTTGCATCGGTAAACCGGGGTTGCGCCTGCAACGCGACAGCAACTCGTCCATCCGAAGGTCCACAGCGCGCTCGAGCGGCGTAACGCCTAAATTGGAACGATTGAGCTGTAGGCAGGTCATTGCAGCCCGGTTGGCACCGACAATCCAACCATCTTCAGAGACTGAAACGATGCCTTCGGCCACGGTACCAATGCCTTCAGGCTGTGCGTGCAGATGAATTCGGATTCCACGTGAGCCTTGAGCGACCATCAAGCGGTTCTCAATCATCCGTGCAGCCGTGCTGACCAAGCCTAACGTATGGGGATGCCCGTTGTGCTGGTCTCCCGAGATGTCCAGGATGCCCATCAGCCCCCCCTTGGCAGACATGATGGGTGAAGCGGCACAGGTAAGAAAGCTGTTGCGTTCCAAGAAGTGCTCCTGGCCATGGACTTCCACCCCCGTGCCTTCGGCGAGCGCGGTGCCGATCGCATTGGTCCCGCGTTGCGACTCGTGCCACGATGCTCCTGACGCTAAAGCAACCCGCTGCGCTTTATCAAGAAAGACAGCGTCACCCAGGGTGTGCATCAAGGTGCCCCGGTTGTCCGCAAGGACCACGACATTCTGGTTATGGCGCACCTGTTCAAACAAGTACTCCATCACCGGCCGGGAGTGGGCCAGCAGTTCGTGGTTTTGCATCAAGATCTGGCGCAATTCATTTCCGCTGCTGTGATCTGGCATCTGCAAGCGACCATCTGGTAGCAGGCCCGCGGCCATGCTGCGACTCCAGGAGCGTGCGATGCGCCCATCGAGCCCACTTTCGGGTACAGATCCAAATTCCATGAGATGCTCGCGAGCATGATGGACGGCCAAAGCGTGTTGGGGGGTGTGCACTGTGTCTCCTGGACAGACTTTTGTCTGTTCTCTATTGTCAAAACCGGCTTGATCGTACTCAAGGCCATCAACCCTGACGATATGTAATGCCATGCATAGAGACCCGGTAGGTGATGTGTCACTTTTTGTGACACCTGTCACGATTTACACCACCGAACGGTCATTCGGGTTAACCCGAAAGCCGAAAAAAATTGTGTTTGAAATCAACGGCCTAGAAAAGTTGAACGGATTGGCATGGGAATTGAGAAGTAGAAGTACCCGCAAGGGAAATTCTTGAACCCATTTACAACTTCCGGAGACTTTCATGATCTATGCAGCACCCGGCGCAGCAGGCGCCAAGATTGCCTACAAAGCCCAATATGACAACTTCATTGGCGGCAAGTTTGTAGCACCCGTCAAAGGTCAATACTTTGATGTGGTCACCCCGATCAGTGGCAAGGTCTACACCAAGGCTGCACGGTCTACTGCTGAAGATATTGAACTCGCGCTTGACGCCGCCCATGCAGCAGCAGACGCATGGGGAAAGACCCCTGCGGCCGATCGTGCGAACGTCCTGCTCAAGATTGCGGACCGCATCGAAGCCAACCTCGAACTGCTGGCGTACGCAGAAACCGTCGACAACGGCAAGGCCATCCGCGAAACGCTGAACGCCGACATTCCCTTGACCATTGACCATTTCCGCTACTTTGCCGGCTGCGTGCGTGCGCAGGAAGGCGCGCTGAGCAACATTGATGAGAACACGGTGGCGTACCACATCCAGGAGCCATTGGGCGTGGTCGGTCAGATCATTCCCTGGAACTTCCCCATTCTGATGGCCGCCTGGAAACTGGCACCAGCCTTGGGCGCGGGCAACTGCGTGATCCTGAAACCCGCCGAGTCAACCCCCATCAGCATCCTGGTGCTGGCCGAGCTGATCGCCGACCTGCTCCCACCCGGTGTGCTCAATATCGTCAATGGCTATGGTCGTGAGGCAGGCATGCCACTGGCCACCAGCAAACGCATTGCGAAGATCGCCTTCACCGGTTCTACCACCACGGGACGGGTCATTGCACAGGCCGCTGCCAACAACCTGATTCCGGCTACGCTGGAACTCGGTGGCAAGTCGCCCAACGTGTTCTTTGCCGACATCATGGACAAGGACGACGGTTTCCTGGACAAGGCTGTCGAAGGTCTGGTTCTGTTTGCCTTCAACCAGGGGGAAGTCTGCACCTGCCCGAGCCGCGCGCTGATTCAGGAATCGATCTATGACAAGTTCATGGAACGTGTCCTCAAGCGTGTTGCCGCCATCAAGCATGTGAATCCGCTCGACACTGACAGCATGATGGGCGCACAGGCCTCCAAGGAACAATTGACCAAGATCCTGTCGTACCTGGACCTGGGCAAACAGGAAGGTGCTGAGGTTCTTGCCGGAGGCAACCAGGCGCATCTGGGGGGTGATCTTGAGGGCGGCTACTACGTGCAGCCCACGCTCTTCAAGGGCCACAACAAGATGCGCATCTTCCAGGAAGAGATCTTTGGCCCTGTGCTGGCCGTGACCACTTTCAAGGATGAAGCCGAAGCCCTGGCAATTGCCAATGACACGTTGTACGGTCTCGGTGCCGGTGTCTGGAGCCGCAACGGCAATGTGGCCTATCGTATGGGTCGCGCCATCAAGGCTGGCCGCGTATGGACTAACTGCTACCACGCCTACCCTGCACACGCAGCGTTTGGCGGCTACAAGGAATCCGGCATTGGCCGTGAAACCCATAAGGTCATGCTCGACCACTACCAGCAGACCAAGAACCTGTTGGTAAGCTACAGCGAAAGCAAGCTCGGGTTCTTCTAATCGAACCCCCTGAGCCGCGCCCGCGTTCTGGGATGAGGCATTGCGCTCCGGCGCAGCGCCCAATACCGAACGCGACGGCCGGATAGGGCTGGCACCGATTTGTGGTACCCCACCATGAGGTGCCTGCCCTATCCGGTTGTCGCGTTGCGAACGCCAACAAAAGTTCTTTGAACAGGAAACAAGCATGGTTGACAAAGTTGTAGCCACCCCCGCAGCACTGGAACTGGTGGCGTTTCTCAAGACCAAGCATGGACCTGATCTGATGTTTCACCAGTCAGGGGGATGTTGCGACAACAGCGCTGCAAACTGCTTTCTGCCAGGAGAAATCACCATGGGGGCGGGTGATGTTTACCTGGGGGATATAGGTGGCAGCCCGTTCTACATTGGCAAGGCGCAGTATGAATACTGGAAGCACACCCAACTCATCATTGACGTGATTGAGGGCACGGGCGGCACGTTCTCACTCGAAGGTCCAGAGGGAAAAGCGTTTCATACACGCTCCAGAGTTTTCACTACTGAAGAAATGAACGAGCTATTGGGCAAATGATTGGCGCTCACGACGTGCGGGATATGCCCATTGGTGTGCCAGCTTGGTATTTGAAAACTACGGGAGCCGTGGAACCAGTGCTTTTGTTGCTGTGCTGAGCTGGTGTGAGTCGTTCGGTTTGGCCCCAAGTCTGGGTCACTAACCACTGCATCGGCCAAGGGCTGTTTTCAGCCACTGCGTATCCACGGCGCCCACCCTGGATAAACAGATTCTGTGCTGTGCATCCAGTACGACCGTATAGGGCAATGCACCTTTGGCGTTGCCAAATCGCCGCAGCAAACCGTCCGACTGTGCCGGCGCGCTTAGCTGCAGATAGGCGATGCGGTGCCGCTCCACAAAGCGCCGGGCACGCGACGCTTCCTCGGTGGCAATACCGATTACCGGGATTTCGGCATGCGTTTGTGAAAACTCGGACAACACCGGCATCTCTGCCACACACGGCGGGCAGTCGCTGCGCCAGAAGTTCAGCACCACCACTTTGCCATTGAAGTCACTCAGGCGTACGAAGGCGCTGCCATCCAGCCTGGCCAGTTCCAGACGCATGGTGTCGCCGGGCGTTGCAGTCGCACCCAGGTGATGCGACATGCTCCCCGCGCAAATGATGCCGAACCATGCCAGCCGCTTCCATAGACGCTTTCCGCCTAGCGAGCAATCACTCAAAACGCGACCTTGATTCCGGCAGTGATGGCACGCCCCAGGTTAGGCCCCCAGATGTGGGTCACGTCCATGGCGCCCGTGGGGTCCACCCACAGAAAACTGTCTTTGTCAGCCTGTTTGTAGTCCAGCAAGTTGTTGATGCCCAGATAGCCGGAAACGGTTTTCGAGAACTGGTAGTTGGCGTGCAGATCGACTTGCCAGAACGAGGGGCTGGTGCCCGACTTCGGTTGTCCGTTAAGGTGGTAGCGCTGGTTGTCGGCATAATTGTAGAAGCGCGCCAGGTCTTGTGGGCCGGTCAGCGTGGCTTTCAGGTTCAGGTTCAGCGGACCCTGCGTGTGCTCCACAGCGAAGCTCAGCCGGTAGTCGGGCCTTGCAAAAAGGCTGCCCTGAAAATCGGCCGTATTAAAGTCGTACTGGTAAGCCTCTGCCCCAAGCGTCAGCGCCGTCCGGGGCGAGACCTGCCAGGTGCCCAAAAAGTCGATGTTGCTGACGGTGTAGGCGCTCGGTGCAGGCTGCAACAGCAAGGCGGTGTCATCGGCGGGATCGGCCACAAACAGGGCCAGATGGTGAATGCGTGTGTGGTTCAACGAAAGCGTTCCCGTAAAGCGGTCGCCTGAGTAATTCAAGGCATACGAGAGGTTTTCCGAGGTCTCGGCTTTGGCGCGGGAGCGGTCTACCTTTGATGCCTGCAATACCGCGTGTTCCAACTCAAAGAAAGACGTCGGCATGCGGTAACCGGTGCCTGCAGAGAGGCGGCTGGCCAGCTCATCCGTGTGGTGCCACAGCAGGTTGACGCGCGGGGAAGTGATTGCGCCGTAGATGTTGTTGTCATCGTAGCGCAGGCTGGCATTGAGTTCCAGACGCTCGTCGAGCGCCGTGCGGTAAGCCTGCACAAAGAGTCCTGGCGTGCGGTAGAGGTAGGCATCGGCGTCGATGCTCGGTGCTGGCAGCGGCAGGGTGTTGGGGCTGTACGAGCGGCTGTGCAGATCCTCGTAGCGGTACGACACGCCGGTAGTTACAAGCGTTGCGCCAAGCGGGGTTTGCAAACTACCTTCCAAATAGTATTGCTGCTGCTTGCCAAAGTAGTCAGCGTCTCCGCCGTACCAAGAGTCCTGCTGGTGCTCAGCGTACCCCAGTGCCAGACGCAGGCGACCGACGTCAAGATTGCGTTGCGCAGTAGTCACGAGCTGGTCGCGCCGGGTCTTGATGATCTGGGCAAAACCGAAACGTCCATCTTCGTACGCCGCGCCAAGGCTACCCGTGGAGGGATCGATCCAACTGTCGCGGTCCGGCGAGCCGTTGATGCCTTTGCTGAAATCAAACGGGTTGCCGCTGCGGTCTGCCCGCACGCCGTCATAGTCGGTACCCAGCGGCCCACCCATGCGCGTTTCTTCCAGGTGGTCCAGCCGCGCCTTGACCTTGAAGCCGCCCACATCGTCCAGAAAGAGCCCTGCTCCGACGTGCCCGCGTTCAAAGCCGGTGAATTGCGAGATACCCACCCCTGAGGCGTCCACGCTGTCCTGGCGCTGTTGCGTTGCCGTGAGTGCCAGTGCGCCACCGCCAAAGGCACGCGTGGCATAGACCGATTGGCGCCGCAAGCCATCGCTGCCAAGTGCCAGATCGAGCTCCACGGCATTGGCGGCGGGGCGCTTGGTGACCAGATTGACGGTGCCTGCCAGCGATTCCGGCGCCACCAGACTGGTGCCAGCGCCACGCGATATGTCCACACGTTCCAGCCCATTGAGCCCAATCATGTCCAGGCCGTAGGCGTTGGAGACCGATGAAAAAATCGGCACGCCATCGACCATCAGAGTGGTAAAGCGGCCTGGCAGGTTGTTCAGCGTGATGTTGCGCGAGTTGCAGACCGAGCATTCCACCTGCACATCGACACCGGGCCGATTCGCCATCAACTCCGGCAAATTGGTCGCGCCCGACAGCGCAATGGCTTTGGCGTCAATCGACTCGGTCTGAACCACGTCCTCGCGCAGCGCGCCAGGCTTGGTGAGGATGGCCTTGGGTTGGACCACCACTTCGGGTAGCGACACTGGTTTAACCTCCTGCGCCCAGGTGGACTGGGTCGCAAGTACCAACAGAGCCGTGGTGACCCAATGAAGGCGTGAAGGTGGGCGATGTAACGTCATGGGTGATCCTTATTGATATTGCGTTATCAATATCATAACGAACTACGGCAGATAATCCAGCAACTCTTAGCAACTGCTCATTCCATGGAACGTTCCACTCGCCAACGCGACGCCATCAAGGCTGTAATCGATAGCGCGCAACGCCCCCTCTCACCGCAGGAAATCCTGGAAGGCGCACAAACCCAGGTGGCAGGGTTGGGCATGGCGACGGTCTACCGCAATCTGAAATCACTGTTGGAATCCAATAGGCTGACGGTGGTGACGCTGCCGGGTGAGAACCCGCGCTACGAGTCCACCGGCCACTCCCATCACCACCACTTTCACTGCACAGGGTGCGACAAGGTGTTCGATGTGCACCATTGCCCGGGCGACTTGCTGGATATCGCGCCAAGCGGTTTTACGGTGGAACGCCATGAACTGACGCTCTACGGCAAATGCGATGTTTGTAGCGCTACGCCTAACCCGTGATGCCGCGCGCTAAAAAGTGTGGGCGTGCACCATGCCACAGTACTTGCCGATGGCCAGGCCCTTGCAGGACGATTGCAGATCCCACAAGCACTCTTCGTAGGGTTTCGAGGACTCGATGCACTGCGCCATGCGCTGATGGGCTTGTGCGGTTTGGCGCAGCGAAACAGCGGCTTGCGGCAGGGCGTCTTCCTTCAGCCCGCAATACTTGCCAATACCCAAACCTACACAACTGCTCTTGAGTGCCGACAGGCACTGGGCAGTTTGACTTCCATCGGCCAGGCATTGTGCGGCTTCGGTGTGGGCTAGTGCGATGGCACCATGGCGCTTGCTGTCTTCTGAAACTTGTTCAATGGAATGTTGCGCTTGGGTTGCGTTCATGTACCCCATTAACAGGAACAACCCAATGGACGCAACGAATAGGCGGTATACATTCATGATGGTAAGTATCCCATCAGGGTCCCGAGAAACAATGTTCCAACTGACCTGCCAGGCAAGTGTGCCAAGTTTGCGAAAGCCAACAATGCGCTCTGCTGCAGGTTTTGCAACATCGTCAAGCGCTTGATACTGGAATATCCTTCTTCGGCTTCGGCGTGCGACCCATGCTGTAGAACTCCGGGTTGGGCAGCATGCCAGACATATTGGCCATGCGGTTGGACAGGCCGAAGAACGCCGTGATGGCGCCAATGTCCCAGATGTCTTCGTCGCTGAAGCCGTGCGCATGCAAGGCAACAAAGTCGGCTTCCTCGATCGTGTCGCTGTGCTTGCAGACCTTCATCGCAAAGTCGAGCATGGCGCGCTGGCGTGGCGTGATGTCGGCCTTGCGGTAGTTGGTGGCCACCTGGTCGGCCACCAACGGCTTCTTCTCGTAGATGCGCAAAATGGCACCATGTGCCACCACACAGTACAGGCAATGGTTGGCTGCGCTGGTCGTGGTGACGATCATTTCCCGGTCGCCCTTGGTCAGGCCCGAATCTTCGCGCAGCATCAGTGCGTCGTGGTAGGCGAAGAAGGCACGCCACTCCGCCGGGCGGCGTGCCAGTGCCAGAAACACATTCGGGATGAAGCCGGATTTTTCCTGCACTTCCAGAATGCGCTGCTGCAAGTCGGCGGGCAGGCTGTTCAAATCAGGCAGTGGGTAGCGTGTCATGTTGGGGTCTCCTTGCAGGTTTCATCGCATTATCCGCGCAATGCGGTGCCAAATTCGCTCTGTTTTTGATAGCTGCCTGCGCTTGTAGTGCATGCGCTACAGGCAGTTTTGACTGGCACGCTCAATGCTCGTGTTTCATGCCACAAAACTTGCCGATCGCAATGCCTTTGCACGCCTTGGCCAATTCCTTGTTGCACACGTCTTGGCCTTTGCCGGACTCCAGGCACTTGGCGGCAGCCTCGTGCGCGGCGGCCATGGTACGGTGCTTGGCAATGTCTTCCCTGGTTTCTTTCTCGCTTTCCGCCGCTATGGAAAACGTAGCTGTCAGCGCAAGTGCAGCAAGGGTAAAAAGCGCTTTTTTCATACATTCACCTCGTTTGTAAAAGTTCAAGAACACTGACTCGATAAGCCCCAACGGCCGGCAAAAGCGCCGACACCAGGGACACGCCGAGTGCCAGACAAGGCACCCACCACAACTCCATGGGCCAGACCATGCCGCCAATCAACAAAGAGCTGTCGAGTTGCAGGGCCCAGGCCAGCAGGGCGGTAAAGCCCTGGCCCAGCAGCACGCCGCACAGCGATGCCACCACGCCCAGCCAGAGCGCCTCACACATCAGCAGGGTGGCCACTTTGCGGGGTGGTGCACCCAGCATGCGCAACAGCGCCAGGTCGCCGCGGCGCTCCCGCACGGCGCTCCACAGGGCAATGAAGACGCTCAGGCCTGCTGTCAGCAACAGCACGCCGGCAAAGGCTCGCAGCACGTCGGTTCCCAAACCCAGCATGCTCAGCAGGCGGGTGATTTCCAGAGCTGGCGCGGCTGCCTGCATTTCGGTGCTGGTGTTGACAAAACGCGGGAAAGTCATGGCGGCCATCGGAGTTGTGTATCGCACCAGCGCCATGGTGATTTCGCGCTCTTCTTCCATCACTTTGCGGTCATCGTCGTCGGTGGCGGTGTAATCCTCGTGCACCTTCCAGACCGATGTGGTGTCGGTGAGGATGAGCCGGTCCAGCACGCTGCCAGTCGGACCAAGAATGCCGACCACTGTGTAGGGGTTGTCACCGTGCAGATGCCCGCCAGAGCCCAGCCCGTGGGACCCGCCAAAGCGGTTGCCTACCGCGATGCCCAGCTTCCTGGCTGCCGTTGCGCCGACGACCGCCTGCATGGGTGTTCCACGGTCCCACAGTTTGCCGGCCGTGACCGTTGCCGCATAGTGGCTGGTGTAGGCATGTGTCGTGCCCACAATGCGAAAACCCTGGTAGTTGTCGCCCAGACTGATGGGGATGATGGCTGCCACCATGGGGTGTTTTTCCAGCTCTTGCACTGCCTTGAGAGGTATATTGCCCGGTGGCACATCGAGGTGCAATACCCCCGCCAGAATAAGCTGCATGGGGCTGCCTTTGGCACCGACCACCACGTCAATGCCCGCCAGGTCGCGGTCAAAAGCCTTGTTGAGCTGGTGGCTCACCAGCAGCAAGAAAGTGATCGAGGCCAGCCCCAGGCTCAGGAGCAGCACATTGAGCGCTGCGCCGAGCGGACGCGACCACAGGTAGCGCCAGGCGAACAGAAGCGTTTTCATGGATTCCTGACCTGCCTTGCTATGCAATAGATAGCTGCTTGCGCACAAGGGAAAAGCGCTGGAAGCCGATTTGACCATCCGATTTTGGAGGTATCAGTGCGGTCACGCGGGCATCGTGCGTGGCGACCACCAGCGTGGCACGCTGGGTCATCGCGGTCGCCAGTAGCAGTCGTATTGCGTCTGCAGCGGCCTCGTCGTCCAGGCTGGCGGTGGGCTCATCGGCCAGTATGACGGCTGGGCTTTGCAATACCGCGCGCGCCAACGCCACGCGTTGCGCCTGACCCCCGGAAAGTTGGCTCGGGCGGCGCAAGGCAAGGTCCTGCACACCCAGCGAGCGCAACGCTGCGCTGATGCGCTCGCCATCTTCCGCTTGGCTATTGGCCCAAAATGCCAGCGCCAGGTTCTCCTGCACGGTAAGCGCTGCACTGAGGTGCAACTTCTGCGGCAGAAAGCCGATCGTCTTGGCCCGCCAAGCGTCCATGGCGACATTTTTCAGAGCACCAAGCGGCTGCCCTGCGACGGTCAAGGTGCCGCCCGTGGGTGCCACCAGGCCCGCAGCCAGTGCCAGCCAGGTCGATTTGCCGCAGCCCGATGGGCCGCTGAGCACCAGCACCTCACCCTGACGCACATCCGTATCGGGAAACTCCAGTGGCTGGCCGCCTGGGTAGCAGTAGGTCAGGGCTCGGGTGCAGATCAAAGACTTGTCTCCTGGCCGATCGACGCCGGAGTGGTGCTGGCGCAGTTGGCGCAAACGCCGCGCACCGCAAAGTCCAGGTGCATGTCCTGGTAACCCAGTGCCTTGAGGGCAGCCAGCGCGGTCTGCGCCGCCTGCTCCAGGTCGTGGGCATTGGCTTCCAGGGTACTTGAGAGGGGGCTGTCGCGATGGCAACTCTGGCACTCAAAGTGCGGCATGGCTTGCACACTGGCAGGCATGGTCTGGTAGCGGCGCACGCGCTGGCTGTCCACGCGGCACAGCAGCAGCCCGACCTGGGTCAGCCGGTCTATCAGCCGGTACAGCGTGACGCGGTCTAGTGGATCGGCACGGTCACCCGTCAACGCCTCTTGCAACTGGGTGTGGGTGTAGCTGGTGTCCGGGTGGGCCAGTAGCCAGCCCAGAACCCGACGCGCCGCTGCCGTGCGGCGTAGACCGTGAGCCGACAACAGCGCGTCAATCGGGTCGCCGCCGGCCAATACGGGTGCAACAGGAGGCGTTGCGGTAGGAAAAGCGGAGGCCATCGGAGGGTCCTAAAAATGCAATTCAGTTGCATTAAAAATACAAGTGCAACCAAGTTGCGTTAGACTATATCGCAATTTAGTTGCATTATGAGACAGTTTTGTGAATCAATCCGTGAAGCCTCCTGAACCCAACCCTGGTGTGCTCGCCATGCCTGCATGGCGGCGAATGGTGTTGGTGTTGCCCCTGCTGGTGATGCTCTGGCTCGGTGTCTGGTGGGCCAGCCTGGAGGCTGCTCCGCTATGAGCCAGGTCCCGGCAGTGCAAGCGTCTGTCACCCTGCACAACCTGACGGTGAGCTATCGCCGCCATCCGGCGCTGCACCATGTGAGCGGTCAGTTTGTTCAGGGCTCACTCACTGCAGTGATCGGACCCAATGGCGCGGGTAAAAGCACCCTGCTCAAGAGCATCGCCGGAATGCTGCCCAGCCAGGGAGGTGGCAAAGGCATGGCCGGGCAAGTGGTCCCGGCGCTGCAGGTCAGCACACAACTTCGGCCCATGGCCTATCTGCCACAACAAAGCGAGCTGGACCGCAGTTTTCCCATGAGTGTGCACGACTGCGTGCTCTTGGGTCTGTGGAGCCAGACCGGAGCCTTTGGCCGTGCCACACCGGCGATGCTGTCGCGAACCCAAATGGCGCTGCGCGCTGTGGGGCTGGAGGGCTTTGAGCGTCGTGCGGTGGGCACGCTCTCCAGCGGTCAAATGCAGCGCGCCCTTTTTGCGCGCTTGCTGGTGCAGGATGCGCAGCTCATCCTGCTGGACGAGCCATTCAATGCGGTGGATAACAAAACAACTGCCGCTCTGCTGGCGTTGGTGCTCCAGTGGCATCGTGAAGGCCGGACCGTCGTTGCGGTACTCCATGACGACACGCAGGTCCGTACCCACTTTCCGCAAACCCTGCTGCTGGCACGCGAATGCATTGCCTGGGGGCCTACGGCAGCGGTGCTGACGGACGCCAACCTGCAGCGCGCCCGCGCCATGGCCGAAGCCTGGGACGAAACTGCCGCCATCTGCGACGTCGACGGCACACTGAACGGGCAGGACTTTGACACCCTGCTGGAGCAGAACCTGGCGCAATCCCTTGCAGCGGCGGGCCCGGCGTACCCTTCCCGGAAGGTTGCTTGACGATGGACGCCCTGGCAAGCCTGGTTTTGGAGGTGTTCATTTCGCCGTTCGCGGAATTTGCATTCATGCGCCGTGCGTTGGTGGCCACGCTGGCGTTGTCACTCAGTGCCGCGCCGTTGGGGGTGTTTCTGACGCTGCGCCGCATGAGCTTGCTGGGTGACGCGCTCAGCCACGCGGTGCTGCCGGGCGTGGCCATTGGCTTCATCGTCGGCGGCATGTCGCTGACAGCCATGGCAGCGGGCGGTGTGATCGCGGGCATGCTGGTGGCAGGCGTTGCGGGTGCCGTGAGCCGATTCACCACACTCAAGGAAGATGCCAGTCTGGCTGCGGTCTATCTGGTCGCACTGGCGCTGGGAGTGACCCTGATTTCCCGCAGCGGAACGCAATTGGATTTACTCCATATTTTGTTTGGCAGTGCCCTGGGCGTGGACAACGCGGGACTGTTGTTGGTGACGGCCGTGGCGACCGTGAGCGTGTTGCTGCTGGCCGCCATGTACCGCGGGCTGGTGCTTGAAACGTTCGACCCGGTCTTCTTGAGTGCCAACTACCAAGCGCGGACCGGCCGGCATGCCGGATTCCTTGGTCCCTGGGTGTGGCACCAGGGCTTCTTGATGCTGGTGGTGGTGAACCTGGTGGCCGGGTTCCAAACCCTGGGCACGCTGATGGCGGTGGGTCTGATGATGCTGCCCGCTGTGAGCGCACGTTTGTGGCACGACACACTGCCCGCGCAACTGGCCAACGCAAGCACCCAGGCGGCGCTGGCCGGTACGGCCGGGCTGCTGTTGTCTTACCACTTCGATACACCCTCGGGCCCCACCATCATTGGCTGTGCAGGCGTTCTGTACGCCGCCTCGCTGTTACTCGCCCCAGGCGGCTGGCTGCCGCGCTGGTGGGCCACAACGCACCGCGTGGCTTAAGGTGCCGTCAATCCCTTTTTCACTGTTTCCAACTTCAAAACCAAGAACTACCATGAACCCCACTGACACTTTCTCCCTCTCTGCTCTGCCCCGCCGCGTTCTGCTGGCCAGCGCCACGGCGCTGGCCTTGCTGGGCAGCCACGCACACGCTGCCGACAAGTTGCCGGTCACTGCCAGCTTCAGCATCCTGGGTGACCTGGTGCGCGTGGTCGGTGGCGATCGCGTGGTGGTAACCACCCTGGTAGGAGCCAACGAAGACGCACATGTGTTCGAAGCCAAGCCGACCGACGCCAAAACGCTGCTGGCTTCGAAGCTGGTGGTCACCAACGGCCTGGGTTTTGAGCCCTGGGCCGGCAAACTCATCAAGTCTGCCGGTTACAAAGGCGAGGTTGTAGTTGCAGCCAAGGGCGTGAAGGTCCGCCACATGAAAGAAGAAAAAGGCCATTCCGGCCATGACCATGAAGAGACCGACCCCCACGCCTGGCAGAACCCCAACAACGTGGCACTGTACGTGCGCAACATTGCCGCGGGTTTGAGCAAGGTGGACGCCGCAGGCGCGACCAGCTACCAGGCCAACGCAGAGGCCTATGTCAAGGAATTGCAGGCTCTGGATGCTTGGGCCAAGGAGCAGATTGCCACGATCCCAGCGGCCAAACGCAAGGTCATCACCTCGCACGACGCGTTTGGCTATTTTGCCGCCCAGTATGGCGTGAAGTTTCTGGCACCTCAGGGCGTTAATACGGACGCCGAACCGAGCGCCAAGCAAGTGGCCCAGCTGATCAAGCAGATCCAGCACGAAAAAATCCGTGCGGTGTTTGTCGAGAACATGAGCAACCCCAAACTCATTGCCCAGCTCAGCAAGGACGCCGGTGCTGTCGTCGGTGCCAGCCTCTACTCTGACGCACTGTCTAGCGCCGACCAGCCTGGCGCCACCTACCTGCAGATGATGCGCCACAACGTGACGCAACTGGTCGCCGGCATGAAGCTGAACTGAACAAGGCCAGTTTGTGCTGTACTCTTGATGGGCAGGTCAAGCCCTTCCGGCCAGCCGTTTGATGCCCTGCCACTGTTGGCTCCAGAAGCCTCGCCCGTAGTCCCTGCCTTGCTCCACCTGGTCGCGTACACCGGTGGGGTCAAAGCGATACTCGAAATTGGCTGTGCCACACAGCATGTCCCACCACGGCAGCAGCACGCCAAAGTTGTGTCCGCCTAAACGGTTTGACGCCACGCTCGCCGCTGCGTGTGCTGTGCTACGCACCGCGGTGGCGCTCGGGCCTTGGGGCGGCAAGGCGGCGCTTTTGGCATGCTTGCCCAACGCGATGGGTGACTCGTGACCGATACCAATGGAATGGTGCAGGCGGTGAAAGCGCGGGCTAACCCAAAGCCGCTCGCCCACCCGGCCGAACCAAAGCCGAAGGTTGGCATGCTGAAAGTTCTCGCTGAGCTGGGTGATGGCGACGATGGCAACAAACTGCCCTGGCGCAATGCCGATGCACTGGGCCAGCACCACCACCAGGCAGTCGCGCAGCAAGTCGTCAAGCAGGTGGTTGCGGTTGTCGCTCCACATGGTCATCTGGCGCTGCGCATGGTGCAGCGCATGCAGGCGCCACCACCATTCAAACTGGTGTTGGCCACGGTGTATCCAGTAGTTGAAAAAATCCATGGCCAGGAGATAGATCATCAGGCTGGCGATCGGCTGGTCTGTCACGCCCGGCCACATGGCGTCCAGGTGCCAGGTTTGCCATCCTGCCACTCGCAGCGCACCAAACAGTGTCTCAAGCCCTGGCGTCAGGGTGAAAAACAGCACCAGACGGAAGAGGCCCAGGCGATGGATCGCGGTGTACAGCATGTCTACCCGAACCGTGGCCCGGTCGGTGAGGGGCTCCACCGGGCACCAGCGCTGCAGCGGGCCTATCACTACCACCAGCACCAGCAACTGGATCAGGCCAACCAGCAGCCAACCCGTGGCATCAAACCCATCGTCCAGAAGGTTCGCCATTCCCAAAGTGAACATGACGGGCTGCACCAGCGACTCGAACAGCGTCTGCTGCGCTTCGGAAAAGGCGGTGCCCACCGTGTCAAAAAGCGCGTTCATCGCGCTGCCAGCGGTGTGATCCACGCGGCGTAAGCCGGATGCTGGCGCATGGTCTGGAAGCAAAACCCCTTGGCCTTGAGGCCTACGATCAGCGGCTCCAAAACAGTTGGCGCCCACGGGTCCTTGCGCGACCAGATGCCAAGATGTGCCATCAGGATGTCGCCTGCCCGGATCTCCCGCAGCGCTTTGGCGAGCAGGGTTTCATTGCTGAAGCGTTCGCTGGGCAACTCATCGCCCAGAAAGCCAGCCGGTGCCCATCCTACGTGGGCATAGCCACAGGTGCGCGCGACGGCCAGAAGTTTGGGCGATGTCTTGCCGCCCGGCGCACGGAACAGCGGCAGCGGCTTCTTGTCAGTCAATTCCCACAGGCGGTTGTTGGACCGGTCGAGTTCTTCGCAGTAGGTGCGTGCACCCCATACCAGGTCTTTCCCCTGCATCGGGCCCGACGAGGGGCGGATGCGAAAATTGGGTTCGGAGCCCGCAATGTCTGCGCGCCAGTAGGCATGGTCAAAGGTGTGCGAGGCAAATTCGTGTCCCTCAGCGCCGCGCGCTTTCCACCAGGATGCCCAGTGGCTTCCCAGCGTGCCATCGCCCTCTTGCGTTCGTTCGTTGGCAGCGAAGAAGGTCACTTTGATGTCCTGGCGGTTCAGTACATCGGCGATCAGCAGTGCCACGCCCATGTGGCCTGTGTCCAACGTGAGGTAAACCGGGTTTTCACAAGAGTTTTGGGCTGCAGCCCTTGCAGAAACTGCGCAGATAGCTATCAAAAAAATAGCAAACCGTGACAGGTGGCGCATGCTGTTGCCCACGCCAGCTACTGCCGTGCGGCGTGGTCCAGCGTCCACACCCCATGCGGCGATTTGCCGACCTTGATCTGCCGCAGCACCTGGCGGGTTGCAGTGTCGATGACGGTCAGCTTGCCGGCCCACCGTGAGGCCACCAGCAGAAGTCTGCCATCGTTCGAGACGTCCATGTCGTCGGGTCCGCTGGGGCCTGGCAGTGTGTCGACAACCGTCATGGTCTGGTAGTCGATCTTGCTAATGGTGTTGGCAACCCGATTGCTGACATAGACATGGCGCTTGTCGCCAACGGCGCGGAAAGAGTGCGCACCTTTGGCGGTCTTGATGGTTTGCACCAGTTTTGGCGATACGCCTGTCACGTCGTAGACCTCCACACCGTCGGCACCGGTGAGTCCGATCAGGAGAAACCTGTCGTCGGGCGTTCCAAAGACATCGGCAGGCATCGCTCCGGTCTTGCTGCGCCATTTCAGCGTCTGGGTGGCCAGATCGATGGCCACCAACTCATCGCTGTCCTGCATGGTGCTGTACACCGTGGTGCTGGTGGCGTTGATCCAGAGGTGGCTGGGGGTCTTGCCGCTGGGCACCCGCTTGCTAAGCGTCAGATCAGTGCCGTCCCACCGATAGATGTCCACATGGTTGAGTCGGTTGGCGGCGGTCACAAACCACTTCATGTCGGGGGAGAAGCGCAACTGGTAGGGGTCGATGATGTTGCGCACGGTGCGTTGCACCTCGGCGGTCTTGGGGTCCACAAAGGTGAGAGAGTCACTCAGCGCATTGGCCACGATCAGTGACTTCTGATCTGGCGTCATGTACAGGTGGTGTGGTTCCTTGCCGGTGGCAATACGTTTGGTTTCCTTCCAGCTAACAGGATCGATAACGCTGATGGTGGCGTCCAGCGAGTTGAGAATGAAAATCGGATTGGCCTGGGCATTGACCACTGCCGGTGTGATCAGGGCTGTGCAGATGCCAGCCAGCAGCGTCAGGCGCAAGCCAGAATGGATCTGCGACCGCGCGGAGCGAGAAAAGTGGGTGGATAAGGTGCTAAGGATCTTCAAGTCAGTCGCCGTTTTGGTTTGTCTGGGAGTTTATGAAAGAAGAATAACCTCTAGCCCTTATGGGGTATGCGCTAGCAGCTATTTTTTTGGAAGCGAATCAGGTCGTTGACCGGGCCCTAAGCGCTTAACCCTGGCAGTGCCAGTGTGTCTGGAGGATGGCCGGGTTACGCTGGCGCAGGCTGGCAACAGTTGCAGCACTTTGTCCGAATGGGTTGCTTGTTTTGCTGGGCAGACGGCCTAAACGCGGGCTGGGTCATGGGCAATGGCGAAAACCTGCGGCCATTTAGCGCAACACGCTGACATATACCGCCGCAATGATGGCGGTGGTGATGACACCGCTGATGTTGGCACCCAGCGCTTGCGGCAGGATGACTTTGGCCGTGGTGGGAACGCAACTAACACCGGCAATGCCGATGATCGGGTTGAATTTACCGCCGGAAGTGAAATACAGGATGTACCCACCTGCCAACCCGCCCAACGCAGAAATCAGCAGAGCCAGCATGCCCAGCAGCAGCAGCTTGAGCACCACCGGGTCCAGCAGGGTGCTGGCTTCGCACAGCACGCCAAGCGTCAAGCCCAGGAAGAAGGTGGCGCCATACAAAAAAGTCTCGCTCAGCAGTTTGGTAAACGACTCGATGCCGCTTTCTCGTACCGCGACACCGACAAACAACGAGAAAAACAACGGTGCGGCCACCGGAAACAGCAGGCACAACAAGGTGCAGGTGACAACAGCAAAGATCAGCTTTTGTGCCCGGCTGATTTTGGGGCCTCGGTCGGTCGCCATGCTGATGCCACGAATACGCTCAGGCACCAGCCACTTGATCAGATAGGGGTAGCCACCATAGGTCAGACCCAGGTAAAGGTAGCCGACCACGGTAATCGGTACAAACAGGTCTTTGGCCAAAATAAGAGAGGTAAACAACACCATCGGTCCATCTGCGCCGCCAATGGTGGCCACCGAAGCCGCTTCGCGTGGAGTCATGCCGAGCCAGACTGCAATTGGGAACACGACGATCGTTCCGAGCTCGGCGAACAGCGCAATAAACATGCTCTGAAATGGCCGCGCCATCACATAGCCAACGTCCAGCAGCACACCAATGCCCATAAAGACAAAGCAGGCGATCAGGCCATTGCTGAAAGTCAGGGTGTAAATGGGCTGCAGCCAGTTGACCTGCATGATGTTGACCAGGTCGGTCGGGTTGGACATCAATGGATCGATAAACAAGGTGCCCGCCTTGCCGCCTTCAAGAAACATCACGCCGGCGTTGATGGCTGACATGCCCAGTCCCATTGGGATCATCAGCAGTGGCTCAAGTACCTCTTTGGCACCCAGATAAATCAGCAGAAAACCCAACAGCATCAAAAAGATGCGGCCCCACATCA